>Ga0164297_10000025_pt1 | contig 187879 bp, 179 predicted proteins | sample GEODES058metaG_FD_113539 | JGI IMG/M metagenome (GOLD analysis project Ga0164297, IMG submission 113539) | Dystrophic lake water microbial communities from Trout Bog Lake, Wisconsin, USA - GEODES058 metaG | ecosystem: Environmental > Aquatic > Freshwater > Lake | place: USA: Trout Bog Lake...
CGCCGTTACTTACCTCGCCCTGCTGCATACATGTGCCCACAGCATTCATCAACTTATAGCTGGTTGCATGTATAAGCCCGGAAACTGTGAAATTGTCTACTGCAGGATTAGGGTACACACTCAAGTTCTTAAATGCTGCTATCTGCTGCGCCCGCGTACTAGCCACGGTTACTGTCACCGTATCATAGCTGAGGGTGCCGCACACATCCAGTTCCATCACATAGCTTGTGGTAACAGTAGGGTGCACCCACAGGCCTGCATGGTTGCTATCAATTAAAGCACCGGTTGATGCATAGTACCACTTACACGGCAGGTAATCATCCTGTGTGCCTATCCATGCGCTATCGCCCATCGGTATCGTTACATCAGGCCCTGCGTCTGCAGTGGAGTCTATTTCTATTACGCTGATGTCGTCGATAAGGTACCAGGTAATGTAGCTCCCAGAGAAAGTGCTCGGCACGGACATTGTGTCTGTGTGAGCGGCGTCAAAAAAATTTCCAATTGTTATAAACTTTTCATCGCCGCTCCCAATAATCGTACCTTGAATTTTTGTCCAATTTACCTCATCACTAATTATGCTGGTTTCTGCTATTTGCGGCGAACACATAGTTTGCGGCCATCCACAATTTGTAGTGGTATCTATATTCCCATTGTCAAAATACGCACCTAAGTGATCTATCGCAAACCCCGAGGCATTTTCTAAGCAGGCGTAAAAAGTTACACAATATTGAGTACCTGACTGTAACGGCTGTTTTAACCGCCCTTGTAGATAGTCTCTTTTGTAAGGGCTGGTGAGATCATCGTCACTAACGTTTACATACATAGTTACCTGTGCTAATCCATTTCCAGTTCTTGGATAATGATTGAATCTACCGTTAGTAGGGACACTTGATGTAAAGTTCGTTCCACATGTATTACAATACTCGGGTGTGCAAAAAGGCGTTCCAAGCGTATCTGTTGAGGTTAGTATAGTATCGCCAATAGACGACCAATAGTAAGCAAGTTTTATTTCATCATAGTTATTGGGACAATGCACGTATTGCTCAAAACTTGGATTGAGTAAATAATTGATTTGTGCGTCCGCAATTGCAGACGCACAGATAAGTGCTATAAAAATTAATAGTGTTCTCACTGCACTACAAATTTAAGGTTGTCTGAACCAGGATTTGCAGGAAAAAGGGGATTTTCAGGATCATTGTTTTTGGTCACTTTCAAAAAAAAATCCCCGGAGGCAAGAACCTTCGGGGATGTGAAATGTTGTTTCGTATCTATCAGTTGTGCTGCAGCACCACTTTATAAATGCCCTTGGCGCCGGTGGCATCTTTCAGTTCCACATAATAATTGCCCGGTGCAAAGCCGGAGAGGTTGAGCTGGGTATGCTGTGCGGTCAGCCTCTGCTCCATAACCACCTGGCCTATCACATCATGCACCTGCGCTATCATATCCTCGTTTTTCTCTGCCAGGTCTATGTTCACAAGGCCGGTAGTGGGGTTAGGATATACGCTGATGCTGCCTGCGCTCACATTGCTGATGCCCAGCAGGGAGATATAAATGATGTTGGAGGTGTCGGAGTTACAGTTGGCGCTGTCTTTGATGGCGTAGTAGTAGCCGAGCACCGTTGGGTGATAGGTATCGCTCACTGCACCGGCTATCAGGCCGCCTGGTCCATACCAGGTATAGGTGCCGGAGCTATTGGCAACCAACTGGTCGCCAATGAGGGAAATGATCGGTGTAACCGGGTGTGGGTCGCGCACCATGATCTCCGGAGCTGTGATGATGGTGTCGTGCGTATAGCAGCCATTGTCAGTTTCATATACCTCAAAATACACCGTGTCCAGGTTGTTGAACACTGCTGTGTAGGTAGAAGAGCCGATAGACAGAGGCCCTACGCTGTTCACATACCATTCAACCACAGGAGCTGTGCCAAACGTATCGTACAATGCCGTGAAGGTAACCGGGGAATCGGCACAACCCGGGTTGTCGCCTGCGGTAATGCCGATGCTGGCATAGTTGCCGTATGTGTGGTTAACAGTCATGTGGAGGGTATCTGCGGAGGCGGTAACTGGGTTCAGTACGCAAGAGTCGGTGCTGGTCAGTACTACATAGATGCTGTCATTGTTCTTCAGTGTATCTATGATGTACATTGAACCTATGGCTCCTGGTACAGCAACACTGTCCAGGTACCACTGGTAAGATGCAGACGCACCATAGTTGATGGCATTGGCAAAGAAGGTATCTACCCGGCCCTGGCAAACCGTGGTATAGGTGGTGGTTACGGTAACTGACTCGGTAAGGTGGGTGTGGATGATAGGCACCGGCACAGATACAACAGAATCAAATGGTGCACATGCGGAGTTAGAAACCATCAGGCAGCTAACCGTATCGGCGCCGCCAAAGTAGCGGGTAATAGAAATACTGTCTTCGCCAACCAGCGTGTCGCCGTTGATGAGCCATTGGTATTGTGGATTTGTGCCGCCATTTATTGGATACGCAGTAAAGGTTACCGGGTGGCCGGCACAATCGGGGTTATTGCCCGCTGTTACTGAGATCAGCACATTAGGAGGTATGCTTGCAGCGTGATGGATAGTGATCGCGTTAGAGCTGGAACTATCCAAAGCGCCCAGGCTGTTCACAAATACGATGTTGCAGGAAACGCTGTCGCCTTCCGCAAGTGCTGTGGTCTGGAAAGTATCAATGGTCACGCTCTGCAGCACATTGTCCACATACCAGTGAAATATGACGGGTGTTGTCACAAACGTATCGCTGCTCTGCACCGCATTAAAAGTGAGCTGTGTGCCCACACAACTTGTGTCGGTATAAGGCTGTATGTATATGGTCACCGAATCACGACCCTGGGCATGGCTTATAGAATGCAATCCGATGAACAGTAATAGGAGCAGCGTAAATCTACGTATCATATAAAATTATATTTACAACCCGCTTGTGCGGGTTGGCGATAATACGGGTAAAAATAAGCATTCATTTAGTAAAGCAGAAACATTTCCCGCATGTTTTTATTTTTGCCGGAGTGCACAGTTCTTCCGGGCTGGCTGGAAAGTCTGCCGGTGAATCACAGAAAAGATGCAGGAATATTTGTCTGTTACTATATTTTCCATTACCTTTGCACTCCTTTTAATAAAACAGGTTTTAAATAGCAGTATATGAAACGGACATACCAACCGCACCGCCGCCGCCGCAAATCAGTACATGGATATCGTCAGCGTATGCAGACAGCGAACGGCCGCAAAGTATTGGCTTCACGCCGCAAAAAGGGCCGTCATAAGCTCACGGTATCAGATGAAAGCCGCCTGAAATAATCTTTAAATCAACTTAGCCATTCGTTATACTTTTAAGGTATATGAGCGGCTCAAAAAAGAGCAGCATATTCATACGCTTTTCCGCACCGGAAAAGCGTTTTCTGTTTTTCCGTTAAGGATCATATATGTAATTGCTCAACGGCCCGCAGATGTGCGTAGCAGTGCCGCTCTCGCTGGATTCTCGGTGCCTAAAAAAAGGTTCAAACGCTCTGTCGACCGCCACGCAGTTCGCCGGTTGATGGTGGAGGCGTGGAGGTTGAACAAACATCTGCTCTATGAGGCTGTTCCGCCAGATGTTCAGGTTCACGCATTTGTAGTTTTTACCGGTACGGAAATACCCGAATGGGTTACTGTAGAAAAGGCCTGCACAGAACTCATCAAAAAATTGTCTGCCACATTTTCAACTGATCAAAGCAATGGGTAAGATATTTTCTTTTTTGCTGATAGCTTTTATCCGGTTCTACCAGGGCGCCATCTCGCCGTTATTTGGCATGAAATGCCGGTATACACCCACATGCAGTGCCTATGGTATGGAAGCCATAAAAAAATATGGTCCGCTGAAAGGCGGGCGATTGACGATCAGGCGATTTCTTTCATGTCACCCCTGGGGTGGAAGCGGCTACGATCCTGTGCCCTGAATATTAACCGGCGGTTACACATAAAAATTGTGATTATTTTAGCAATTTTAGTTTTCCGCTTTTATTAGTTCCTTAGTTTATATCAAATCATATGTTCTATTCATTTAAAGGATTTGTGCCGGTAGTTCATCCTTCTTCGTTCGTTCATCCGCTGGCCGCTGTTACCGGTAATGTGATCATTGGCAAGAATGTTTATGTTGGTCCCGGGGCTGCTATCCGTGGCGACTGGGGTGGGATAGTGATAGAGGATGGGTGTAACGTTCAGGAAAACTGCACCATTCATATGTTCCCCGGAACAACGCTCACCTTAAAAGAAGGGGCACATATTGGGCACGGCGCCATTATTCATGGGGCCAACATAGGCCGCAATGTGCTGGTGGGAATGAATAGCGTTATTATGGATGAAGCGGAGATCGGCGATGAGTGTATCATCGGAGCAATGGCCTTTATCAATGCCAAAACGATCATCCCTTCCAGGTCGCTCGTCGTAGGTAATCCAGGTAAAATAATAAAGGAAGTGAGTGACGAGATGATAGCCTGGAAAACCAAGGGTACGCAGCTCTACCAGATGCTGCCTGCAGATTGTCACGACTCGCTCATGGAATGCCAGCCGCTGGTGGAAATGCCTGCGTCCAGGCCGTTGCAAGAGAGTCTGTATGCAACGTGGGAGCAAATAAAATCGGATAATAAATAGGCTGCACATAAATAAAAAAGCCCCGCATTGCGGGGCTTTTTTATATCTAAAGATCTGTGAAAATCTTAGTTGGCAGAATCGTCTGAATGAACGAGCTCGTTAACGAACTTAGCCACAGCAGCTATGCGGGCGTGGTTGAGTGCGTAATGGATGAATTTGCCATCACGTTCAGTGATCACGATGTTAGCGCGGCGCAGAATAGCCAGGTGCTGGGAAGCAACAGACTGCTCTAAGCGAAGCTTTACATATATATCCGTTACATTCATGCGTTTGTTTTCTTCGAGCAGCTTCACAATTTGCTGGCGCAGCTTGTGATTGATTGCCCTCAGTGTCATTGCTGCATTCTTTACAGCCACATAGTCTAACTTGATCTGTTCACTTGAACCTTCATTTTTCCGAATTACCAGAGTGTTTGCTGATACCGTCGTTTCCATTTAATTGAAAATTTACAATGTTAATTGATAAAAAATATTGTCAGATAAAACTTTAGATGTATTCTAATTGGAATATTTTGCAAACATACGCAATAGCAGTGATATGTGTACGTATGTATTCCGAAAAGCTGTTAATTCACAGTTAAAATGGTGGAAAAGTAGAAATAATTTATTCTTAAATTATTGAAATACAATTATTTATGAGTGTAAACTTGTTTAAGATAAAAAGGTTCTGATGTGGATAAATTGACAGTTTTATTACACTTATATTCTCCATAAGCTATCTCACACCAACGTTTGATATCGATTTCCACCTCACTCAAAATATAACTGTTTTTAAACATTCCAGGCAGTGTATCTACGGAAATATCCCTGGAAATGATAAATTTTTTGCTGTCGGCATTGGGCAGCAGTCCTTCCAGTTCCTCTGCAAGGATGTGCCGCGGTTCCAGCAGATCGGCGCCATTTCCGTCTTTTATTGCAACGAAATATTCTCCTTCCCGGGCCTTTAGTATGGCCAGGTATTCGTCAAATGATCCTTCATGAGCCATGATGGACTGCATAAGCAAGATCTGGAGTTTGTTGTCCAGAACCAGGGGTTTGTCAAGCGCATAGCAAATGCCTTTGGCCGCAGACAGGCCTATTCGCAGGCCTGTATAGGAACCGGGGCCCGCACAAACCACTACAGCTGTCAGGTCGGCAAGCGCAATGCCGGCCTCTGCAAGCAGTTTTTGTATCGAAATATTTATTTCCGATGCATGATTCCGGGTTTCGTTGCTGGTCTGTGAATGAAGCAATATCCCATCGCAGCCTAACGCCACTACGCATTTATCCGCCGATGTATCAATATGTAAAAGATAGTCCATAAAATGGCCTGCAAATGTAAGGAGGCTATTACATTTGTGCTCATGGAAAAGCAAATCATTAATACAAATAACGCCCCGGCTCCGATAGGGCCCTACAATCAGGCTGTTCTAACCGGCAATTTATTGTTCATTTCCGGACAGATAGCCCTTAACCCGGAAACCGGAGACCTGGAAACGTCGGATATCCCTACGGAAACAAAACGGGTAATGAGTAACCTGGAGAGTATTCTTAAAGCGACTGGCATGGATTTCTCAAACGTAGTTAAGACTACTATTTTCCTTATGGACATGAAGCAATTTGCCACTGTGAACGAGATATACGGAGGCTATTTTCCCAACAACGCACCAGCCAGGGAAACCGTTCAGGTATCCGGCCTGCCAAAGGGCGTGAACGTGGAGATAAGCATGATAGCCGCGAAGTAAAAAAAATTTTTTAAGCCGGACAAAAGTCATAAATTTGTGGACAAAAGTCTGTTTTATGAGTAAAGCGACAAAGTCCAAAAAAATACAAGAAGCTATCGAAAGCGATCCGGGGCAAGTGCTTAGTGAGCCGGTAGCGTTGTATCAAACAGCTAATATGGTTCGCTCTTCACGGGCAATGACCATCATGGGCCTGGCTGGTAAGAAGGAGTTTGGGGCCATTGAAAACGAAGCAGATTTCATAACTGTGATACGCGAAGGCATACCCAAACATGCGATGACCCACCTGATGGATATTGCTGATATTTCCCTTTCAGAGATGGCGGCTATTGTGCATGCCTCAGACAGAACACTGAGGCGCTATAAACCGCAGCAAAAATTACCCCAGGAGCAATCTGAAAGAATGATAGAACTGGCGAGGCTATACGGAAAAGGAGAGGAGGTATTAGGCTCAATCCAGGAGTTCAAAATATGGATGGATACCTTCCTGTTACCGTTGGGCAATAAGAAGCCCAAAGAATACCTGGATACCTCTATCGGTATCAACATCCTGATGAATGAACTTGGAAGGATTCAACACGGAGTATTTGCCTGATGCTTGTATATCGTATTGCCAGTTGCGTGTTCATTAACGATCTTTCAGGCCGTGGTGCAGCGCTTTATGGCGGCCGGTGGAACAGCCGGGACGTCTATGTTCTTTACACTGCCGAATCTGCTGCTTTGTCTTTACTGGAAGCTATGGTGCATATGGGCAAAATGCCCCGGGCGGGTTATTGCCTGCTAACACTCGATATTCCGGATGATAATATGCTTGCTTATACTGAGGATGATCTGCCCCCTGGCTGGGATGCCAACCCGGCGCCCGATCATCTGAAAATGATAGGCGACAGATTCGTTGCTTCCGGCAAATACCTCGCTTTGAAGCTGCCATCCGTAGTGATGCCTGTTGAGCATAATATTCTGCTCAATCCTGCGCATAAGGATTTCAGGAAAATAAAAGTATCAGCCAGCAAGCCGGTTGGCATAGACAACCGGCTGCTGGGTTGATCAGTCTTTTTTCATCTCTTTTGCCCAGGCGTCTTTCAGTGTAACCGTGCGGTTGAAAATGAGCTTGCCCGGCTGGCTGTCGGTATCAACGCAGAAATAACCTTTTCTCAGGAACTGGTAGCGGCTTCCTGGAGTTGCCCCGGCAAGGGACGGCTCAACGTAAACAGACGGCAGCACCTGCAGCGCATCTGGATTTATGTAGTCCTTAAAATCTCCTTCTTCGCTTGAGGGGTCTTCTACCCTGAAGAGCCGGTCATAAAGACGTACCTCGGCGGTAAGGGCGTGTTTCACGCTCACCCAGTGAATGGTGCCTTTCACATTTATTCCGCTGGTATCGTTACCACTCTTGCTCTCCGGAATGTATGTGCAGCGTATTTCTGTCACATTTCCAGCATCATCCTTATCAAAGCCTTCGCATTTTACAATATAGGCGCCTTTGAGGCGGACCATGTTCCCTACTGCAAGCCGGAAGAACTTTTTCGGAGGCTGCTCCATGAAGTCTTCCCGTTCTATCCATAACTCGCGGCTGAACGACACCTTTCTTGCGCCATTTGGCGTTTCCGGATTGTTCTCTATTTCAAAAGAATCCTCTGTTCCTTCAGGGTAGTTGGTTATCACCAGCTTCACCGGATCCAGCACTGCCATCACGCGGTCGGCGATCTTGTTGAGATGATCGCGCACGCAGAACTCCAGCAAGCTAAGGTCGATCATGTTTTCCCGCTTGGCCACGCCCACGGTTTCTGCAAGGTTGCGGATGGACTCCGGCGTGTAGCCACGGCGGCGCATACCGCTTATGGTAGGCATGCGTGGATCGTCCCAGCCAGACACGTACTTTTCATTAACCAGCTTCAGCAGTTTACGTTTGCTCATCACGGTATAGCTGAGGTTGAGGCGCGCAAATTCATATTGCCGCGATGGGAATATGCCCAGCTTCTCTATGAACCAGTTATACAGCGGACGGTGGTGTATGAATTCCAACGTGCATATGGAGTGGGTTATCTCTTCTATGCTGTCGCTCTGGCCATGGGCAAAATCATACATCGGGTAGATGCACCATTTATCACCAGTGCGATGGTGATGTGCGTGCTTGATGCGGTAAATGACCGGATCCCTGAAAAGCAGGTTAGGGTGGGCCATATCTATTTTGGCGCGTAACACCTTTGCGCCGTCCGGATATTTGCCTGCTTTCATCTCCTCAAAAAGGCGCATATTCTCTTCAACGGTCCTGTCCCTGTACATGCTGTTACGCCCAGGTTCTGTGGTGGAACCTTTTTCGGAGGCTATCTGTTCAGCGGTGCTATCGTCTACAAATGCCAGACCCTTACTGATGAGGGCTACCGCGAAATCATATATTTTATCAAAATAGTCGGACGCATAATATTCGTTATCCCACTGAAACCCCAGCCACTGAATGTCGTTTTTTATGCTCTGCACATACTCAGTTTCCTCGGTTACGGGGTTTGTGTCGTCAAAACGCAGATTGCACTTGCCATTATATTTTTTTGCAAGGCCAAAATTGAGGCATATCGCTTTTGAGTGCCCGATATGCAGATATCCGTTGGGTTCCGGGGGGAAGCGGGTGTGCACTCTTCCTCCGTTGACTCCGGCAGAAATATCAGATTCTACGATCTCCTCAATAAAATTCAGCGACTTTTCTTCTGTCATATTTTTGGGCTAAAATGAAGTGGCAAAGGTACTAATTAAGGTTGGCGTTGTTGTTATGTTGCTTTTTTGCATTTCTTTATGTTTCAGGACGCCCGCAGGCTTTGATGATAGGTGTCATAACTGTATTTTTGCGCGGGTCGGCATGTGCCTGACTTCCGCCAAAAGCCCCTGATGATCAGAAAGTCATTTTTTCTTGTAATGCTCATGCTATGCACTGCCCTTTTGCATGCACAGGATAGCTATAACGACAGGGTACAGCGCTATATTCAGCAATATTATCCGCTGGCCATGTCCGAACAGGCGAGAGCGGGCATTCCGGCATCCATCACACTCGGCCAGGGGATCCTGGAGACGGAGGCCGGCAGCAGCGAGCTGATGACCCAGGCTAATAACCATTTTGGCATCAAATGTAAGAACGACTGGCAGGGGGATACTTTTCTTCACGACGATGATCTGCCGCAGGAATGTTTCAAAAAATACAAATGCGCCGATGATTCTTATAAAGATCATTCCGATCACCTGCACCGGAATCCACGTTATGCGCCTCTGTTCGCAATAGACAAAACCGATTATGCAGCCTGGGCCAAAGGCCTCAAAAAATGCGGATATGCTACAAACCCGCAGTATGCACAGCGGTTGATAAAGATCATTGAAGATTTCAACCTGCAGAGTTATACGCTGCTTGCCATGGATTCCTCCAGTCGGCTGCCTGCACAACCACTTGCAGTGCGCATTGTTAATTACGGCAAAGATTCTGCGCAGCCTAAACAGGCACCGCTCGTTGCTTCCGCTGCTAAAATGCCGCTTTATGTAAACGCTACCGCTGACACTGCGAAGAAACAATTGCCTGCGGCCAGAGACTCTGTTAAGGCGGCAACTTCTTTTACCCCCGTAAAACAGCTTGCTGACAGCGCACGCCAGTTGATAACCAGGGCACCCGCACCTAAAGCAGATACTCCGCAGAAAGTACTCGCGCCAGCCGTTCAGCCGGGCGACATCAGGTACGACAGCGGCAAGGTGGTGACTGCCAACGGCCTTAAAGCGATCTATGTTTACAAGGGCGAAATGCTGCTGAAATATGCCGTGAAGTATAATATCCGCTATCCGCATTTGCTGGAGATGAACGACCTGGGCGACGCCCCGCTGCCGGCCAATATGCTGGTGTACCTGGAGCGTAAGCTCACCAGCGGCACACATGCACGGCATACCGTAAAGGAAGGGGAGAATATGCTGTTGATAGCACAGGCAGAAGGTATTCAGTTAAAGCACCTGGCTGCGCTTAATCTTATGGAAGCTGGCGAAGAACCTGCTGCAGGCGCCATCCTGGAACTTCAGAAAGCGGCTGATCAAAAGCCTGCATTAAGGAGTGGCAGCATAGCCAGGAAGGATCAGCCGGTGATCACCTCTCATGTATTGCCCACTGCAGGTTATGTAAATATCGAACATCCGGCGAAAAAAGATACCATGCCTGCTGCTGCGCAATCTGTACCTGCCACCGCGGCTGTGACGCCACCTGTTGTTGCAACAGCGAGCAAGCCTGTGGCTGTGATTGCCAGGGACACGGCTGCACCTGCGCCTCAGCCCACTTCAGATACTTCAGCCAGGGCGGCCGATTCAAATGTTGCCCTGGTAAAACCTGTGATCGTTGCCGACAGCGTGCTGCCGGAGAACCCACACGAGCTTAAAGGCGAGGATACTTCATCTGACGACCTGGAAAAACTGAAAAAGGAACTTGACAAAGTAGTTTACACCGACGACAGCCAGTTGGCCAAAACTCAATCGCCAGCCAGGCCACAGGAAAAGCCAAAGCCCGAATTGCCCAAAAAGCCGGAAAAGAAAGAAGTGCAGGCCAGCGGCAAATATTACGTTGTGAAAAAAGGCGACACACTCTCTGGCATAGCCCACAAGAACAAGGTTACTATAAGGCAGCTCATGAAATGGAACGATATTGACGCGGATGACCTGAGTCTTGGGCAGAAAATAAGGGTGAAGCCGTAAATCAACGAACGATGGCAGCAGTAAAGATCCACGATAAAATATTTGTTCCATTTCTTTCCGAAGCGCAGATACAGCAGCGTATTTCAGAGATGGCGGTGGAGATCAACGAAGAATATGCGGGCAAGCAGCCGCTGATCATCGGTATCCTGAACGGGTCGTTTGTTTTTGCAGCAGATCTGTTCCGGAAGCTGACCATTGAAGCAGAGATATCGTTTATAAAGCTGGCGTCTTATAAGGGCACATCTTCCACAGGTAATGTGATAACCGCAATAGGAATGGAAGAGAACCTCAACGACAGGCACATCATCATTGTAGAGGATATCATTGATACCGGCAAAACCCTGAGTGCCTTTTTGCCTGAAATTCATCTTCGGCAGCCGGCGTCGCTCCGCATAGCCACTTTTCTTACCAAGCCATCAGCGCTGAAGTATGATGTGAAAGCGGATTTTACCGCATTCGAGATAGAAAACAAGTTTGTTGTGGGCTACGGGCTCGACTATGATGGCCTGGGCCGTAATCTTCCCGAACTGTATATCCTGAAAAATCAATAGAAGACAGATTCCGGCAATTGCTTTGTCAGCAATCCGGCTTTCTGCGCCTTGTCAAACAGCATGTTGATCGCGTTTCGTCCGGTTTCGCCAAGGTCGTCGCTGTACTTATTCACGTATAGATTGATATGCTGGCGCATTACTTCTTCCTGCATTTCCTGGGCATTGCATGTAATGAATTCAGTTAGTTCCGGGTAGTGCTTCCAGGAATATGCCAGGCTTTCTTTAATGATCTTATCTACGGTGGCGCATAGCTCCCGGTCCAGGTTCCTTTTGATAACTATGCCGCCGAGTGGGATAGCGGCATGCGTGGTTTGTTCCCACCAGTCGCCCAGGTCTATCAGTTTCACAAGTCCTTTGTTCTGGTAGGTAAACCGTCCTTCATGTATAATAAGGCCAGCATCATAAGTGCCGTCCAGTACTGCTTGCTCTATGTCGCTGAACACCAGCTCGGTCTTTTTTTTCGCGTCCGGAAAAGCCAGCGTCAATAGCAGATTGGCAGTGGTTTTAGCGCCGGGAATGGCAATTTTGTACTCCGCAATGCGGGTCATATCTAATTGCTTTTTTGCAACAAGCAGCGGGCCTACACCTTCGCCCAACGCGCTGCCACTATGCAGCAGTGCGTAATTGTTCACTACCCGCAGAAAAGTGCTGTAACTGAGCTTGGTGATATCCAGTTTGCCCGCCTCGGCCCATTGGTTCAGGGTCTCCACGTCTTCCATCACATAATCGAATGTTATCCCGTGGGTGTCTATTTTCCCATTTACCATAGCATCGAAAATAAAGGTGTCGTTGGGGCAGGGACTAAAGCCAAGCGTCAGTTTCATAGGGCAAAAATATGCAGTGGCGTCGTTACTGCCTACTCACAAAATCTATCACCCAATTATTCAGGGCTATTACTGCATCTTTCATCTTCCACTGGCTCTTGTCGCGTGGTATCACATAATTCGAGATGGCTCTTATTTGCAGGAAGGGAACCTTCATTTGCAGGCAAACAAAGTGGAAGGCCGCACCTTCCATACTTTCAATATCACATCCAAATAGGTGCGCTCTTCTTGCTATTGTATCCGTATTGCCGCTCACTGTGCTGATGCTCAGGCCGGAAACGGCCCTTAAACCGTGCGGCTCCATAAGGTCGGTATCGCAGGGTAATTGGCGGTTTCTGTGCGGGAACTCATTCTCGCCCAGCAGGTTCAGGTCAAAAATATCTATGTATTTATCGTGGTCTTCGGCGCCCAGGTCCCCGTATCGCTCGCTGGCTACAAATACCACCTCCCCAAGGGGTATATCCCGGTTAAAGCTACCCGCCACGCCGGCCTGTAAAACCAGGTCATATTCGTTGTTGCACAAATGTTTTGTAAGGGCATAGGTAGTGGCTATGGGGCCCACTCCGGTCACCAGCCAGCTAAGCGAAACCCCCGGATGGGGCTGCCGGTTAAAATGCTCCAGTGCCCCGGATACCTCCATAGCTGTTGCTGAAACAATAAGTAGCTTCATCTGCGCAAGTAAGTACTTTTTTGTGAAACCGTTGGCGCATCCTAATTTTGCAGCAAATTATAAAAATGATTTATCTGACTCGTGTTGAGCATTTTAATGCAGCACACAAACTCTACAACACCACCTGGACTGAAGAAAAGAACAAGGAGGTATTCGGCAAATGCGCCAATGCCAACTGGCATGGCCATAATTACGAGCTGCACGTGACCATTAAAGGCGCCCCTAACCCGGAAACAGGTTTCGTGTACAATGCCAAAACCCTTGGCGACCTGATAAAAGACGTGATTGTTGAAAAGGTGGATCACCGCAACCTGAACCTTGATGTGGACTTTATGCAGGGAAAATTTACCAGTGCGGAGAACCTGGCCATCGGTATCTGGAACGAACTGATGCCGCACCTGAACAAGGACGGCGTGAGGCTGCACTGCATCAAACTCATAGAGACGAGGAATATTTATGTGGAATATTATGGCGGATAAGTATTGCTTTTGCCTATATTAGACAAGTTTTTTCCTTTGGCGCATCATTATCGGCCGGCAACGTTTTCTGATATTTTTGCCTGCTGACACCAAAAACAAATACATTGGGATACAAGAAAGCCGAAATTTATGACGACAATATTACCTCCGGCCTCATCGCGCAATACCACGAGGTAATAAAGCTTGTAGGTGAAGACCCCGACAGGGAAGGGCTGGCGAAGACGCCTGAACGGGTGGCAAAGGCCATGCAATATCTTACACAGGGCTATTCAATGGATGCCCGTGAAATTCTTAATTCTGCTAAATTTGAGGAGGCTTACAGTGAAATGGTGCTGGTAAAGAACATAGAGTTGTATTCTATGTGCGAACACCACATGCTGCCGTTTTTCGGTAAAGCCCATATCGCCTATATTCCCAATGGATACATTACCGGGCTCAGCAAGCTGGCAAGGGTTGTGGATACGTTCTCTCGTCGCCTGCAGGTGCAGGAGCGGCTCACGCACCAGATACTGGATGTGATACAGGATACGCTGAACCCGCTGGGTGTGGGCGTGGTGATAGAAGCCCAGCACTTGTGCATGATGATGCGCGGTGTGTCCAAACAAAACAGTGTCACTACAACGTCTGCCTTCAGCGGACAATTCATGAAGAATGAAACAAGGTCTGAGTTCCTGAAGCTGATCTCAGCAGATCTTTCGTGAGCGGCAAGCGCTATTACCAGAACGGCCAGAACGGGCATCGGCCGGTTGAATGCCCGCATTTGAAACCTCAAACAAACGGTATGATCAGACACTTACTTTTTGCCGTGCTGATGACAGCATGCACCTTACAATCTTTTGCGCAGGATGATGTAGCCACTGCCACAGGCGCGCCCGTCGTTGAAAAGAAACATTATTCGCAAGTGCCCTTTGAGGGTCTCGATCAAAGCTGGTACAATGGCGCTGACCGTCGCGACTCGTCCGTGCTACAGACAAAATATGTCACCTGGAGCGTTCTGTTGGATGCAAATGCCACACACTCATTCAATAATCCTATCGATCATACTGTTGTAGGTTCAACGGCGATAGCCCGCGACGATGAAATGGAGGTTTCCACTGCTGCTATCGGCGGTGATTTCGTTTATGGCAATGCGCATGGCCGCATTATGACCCAGTTTGGCACGCGCGCCACGATAGTGCCGCGCAACGACCTCAGCGTTTACCGCGGTCAATACGACCTTGCCGATGTGTATCGCTACATCAGTGAGGCCTATGCCGGCTATCACTTCGATGTATTGCATGGGCTCAATATCGACGGAGGTATGTTCATGTCATACATCGGCCTGAATTCTTACTACCAGGCAGAAAACTGGGAATACCAGGCATCTTTCACTTCCGACAATACTCCGTGGTTCTTCAATGGTATCCGCACACAGCTTTATCCAAGCAATCATGTGAAAGTGGAGGCCTGGATCATCAACGGCTGGCAGAGCTACGGTATGTTCAATGCCTTGCCGGGCGTAGGCGGCAACTTTACGTGGATACCTAACTCTAAGATGAAGCTGCTCACCAACGACTACTACGGTACAGACGCTCCCATGCTGCTGGGCCGGCATCGTTTTCATTCAGACAATAGCTGGCTGTATCGCTACTACAACAAGCCCAAAGGAAGCGGCATTACCAAAGCTGCATTCTGCCTTACCGCCGACCTTGGTTTTGAAAAGGGAGACGGCGTGAACGGTTTCAGCAATAAAGATGTAGCCACGAAAGGGCCTGCACAATACTTCCTCAGTGCCATGGCATATAACCGGATATGGTTTGCCAAGGGCAAGCTGGCATGGTGCATTGGCGGTGGCTGGATGAAAAATCCGGGCCGCTACCTGGTGCTATATCCTACAGGCGATGCCAGCCCGCTGCCCAATCCTTACAATCCAGCCCAAAATGGCGGGGTATCCGGCACGCATCCGTTCTCTGCCAACCCTGGCGATCAGTTTGAAGGCTGGGATGCCTCCACCAACATCAGTTGGATGCCCAACCAGAGCATTGAGTTCAGGCTGGAATATGTGCACAGGCATGCCAATGTTCCGTACTTCGCAGGCGCGGGTGGCGTTACATCGCCAACAGGCTACACGTACACAGGTGTCACTTCAAGCTGGCAGCCCGACCTGGTGCAGGACGAGGACAGGCTGATCGCGGCAATATTGTTCAGGTTATAACGCCGGTCATGGTTCAGGCCATTTGCTGATGGTAGATTTGCTCATTATCTTTAGAAAGATGCGGGTAACTTCCACATTCGCCCTTGCATGTATATGCATGCTAACTGCATACCGTGCCTGTGGCCAGGACAATTACGAGATACAGGTCTATGCTTCGGAAACGGTAGAGAAAGGCCATACTATGCTGGAGTTGCATAGTAACTATACCATCAACGGCAGCACACACGCCGACGATGGCATGGCGCCTACTAACCACATGGTGCACGAGACCATCGAGATAACGCATGGCTGGACGTCGTGGTTCGAGACAGGTTTCTATTTTTTCAATGCCTTCGATCCGCAGGGCCACCTTACTTATGTAGGGTCGCACATCCGCCCCAGGGTTGCAGTGCCGGCTGGCTGGCATTGGCCGGTAGGGCTGAGTCTCTCTGTTGAGTTTGGGTTGCAGAAACCGGCATATGATCCCAATACGTCAACACTGGAGATACGCCCCATCATTGACAAGAAGTGGAAGCGCTGGTATGTGGCGCTCAACCCTACACTCGACAATAGCTTCGCAGGTCCCGATCAGAAAAGAGGGCTCATCTTTTCGCCCAACGTAAAGATCGGCTGCGACGCCACCAAAAAGGTAGCATTGGGTTTTGAGTACTATGGTAGTACCGGTCCGTTCTTCCATTACGATGCTTACCAGCAGCAGCAACACCAGCTTTTTATGGTGACCGATATTGATTTCGGAAAACGATGGGAGTTCAACGCAGGCTATGGCATTGGTTTTACTGATGCCACCGACCACGGTATCTTTAAGCTGATCACCGGCTACCGTTTGTAACCAGAGCTACTTTTGTTTTTCTGCAAAAAACGAACGCGCTGCGGCCTCGCCGTTGGCTTCCAGCAGCCGTTTCTGCTTCAAGGTCACATGCCGCACCCTTGGGCTTATGTTGCTGGTGCTGATGTAAATGGTATGGCGCTGTTCTTCGTCGTGCGATACTCTCGGATTCATGCGCTCAATGACGAAGTTGTACAGTGCGCTTATATAGCCGTGAAGATCCTCAATTTCATATGGGGCAAGCCCCGTGTGATCATGCTGATAGGCTATCTGCTCCGGCCGCTCCAGGCGCAGGCCCAGCGTATATCTGTTGATGCGGCCCGAGTCATTGTCTTGCTCCGTATTAAACAGTGTTATGGGATAGTTGTCGGCCAGGCCGCCATCGGCAAATACATCGCACCGCCGGCCGGTATCGCACAAGTGCCCCGTGCTGTCCAGCAACACTGCGCCATAATACAGAGGGATGGACGCACTGGCCCGCACGGCAGTTGCTATTTCCATATCCTTATAGTGCTCTGCATTAAATATTTCCTCACGCTGCCGGCTCAGGTTTGTCGCTACTACGTAAAGGTCTTTGTATCGGGCATCCTTCAGGGCCAGGTCATGCAACTGCCCGAAGGTCAGGTTCCGGTTGCCTGTTTTCCGGGCAATGGCTTTCCGCAGCCAGTCTTCCAACTCATCACCTTTATACCAGCCATAAGCCTTGCGCATGCGCCGCTGGCCGCCGATAAAGAACCATTCTCCATCGTTGAAGGTTTTTACATCAAGGCTCATCATGGCCTGTTCCATCTCGGTGGCCGTATAGCCAACGCTTATTAATGCCGCCACTACAGCGCCAATAGAAGTGCCGCCCACCCGCTGCAGGCTGTCGGTCACCTTCTTTTCTTCCAGCACCTTCATCGCACCTATATAAGCAATGCCGCGCACCCCGCCGCCTTTCAGCACCAGGTTGTGGTAGGGCTGGGCGAAGCCGGCATAGCTCAACAGCAGCATCCATAAAAAAACGAACTTCTTCATAAGGTTAATTTATGAGGCCGGCCTTTACGGCAGAGAGCGTGCGCCATGATGATAAAAATAACAAAATTTGCTTCACATGAGGCGCGCAACAGGCTCAAAAAACGATTAGGAATATTTTGGAGATTCTCTATCTTTGCGCTCCGCTCGGGGAATTAGCTCAGCTGGCTAGAGCGTTTGCATGGCATGCAAAAGGTCACCGGTTCGACTCCGGTATTCTCCACAAGCTTTAAATCCCCGAGAGGGGATTTTTTGTTGATATGTACACCGTTTACGTTATATATTCAGAGTCACTTGATAAATTCTACACCGGTTATACCGAAGACATCGCTCGTCGCTTAACGCAGCATAACGGTGGAATTTCTGAGTTCACGTCCAGAGCAACAGACTGGGAACTCAAGTATAGCGAACGTCATGATACACGAGAGTTGGCGATGAAACGTGAAAAGGAGATCAAAAACAAAAAAAGCCGAAAATACATTGAATGGCTGATTAGCTCAGCAGGCTAGAGCGCTTGCATGTCCCGAAAGCTTTCGGGAAAAAGGTCATCGGTTCGACTCCGTTATTCTCCACAAGCTTTAAATCCCCGCGAGGGGATTTTTTGTTGGGGTAGCGTGCGTGGATTAGCTCAGCTGGCTGGAGTGCTTGCATGTCCCGAAAGCATTCGGGAAAGAGGTCACCGGTTCGACTCCGGTATTCTCCACAAGCTTTAAATTCCCGCGAGGGGATTTTTTGTTGGGGTAGCGTACGTGGATTAGCTCAGCTGGCTGGAGCGCTTGCATGTCCCGAAAGCATTCGGGAAAAAGGTCACCGGTTCGACTCCGGTATTCTCCACAAGCTTTAAATCCCCGCGAGGGGATTTTTTGTTGCCCTACTTCATCTTGAACGCAACCGGCTGCTTATAGTACACCCTCACCGGCACGCCATTCTGTTTGCCGGGTTTCCATTTGGGCATTTGCCGCAGCACGCGCACCGCTTCGTCGTCGCAGCCCGCGCCCAGGCTGCGTTCTACCACAAAGTCGCTCAATGTCCCATCCTGGTTCACTATAAATTTTACGATCACACGTCCCTCCACGTGGGCGTCCTGTGCAGCATTGGGATAAATGATCGCACTGTCTAAGTATCGGTTGATATCCACAGTACATTCGGGCATCTGTTCCACAAAAGTGAATATCCGGTCGTCTTTTTTATATGCAGTTGCTCCGTCCTTTTCTGTAGCTGGTCGCCTGGAAGGGACTCCCGGGTAATAATGACAATCGGTGATGAGGTTGTCAGCGAACGTAAAGTCTTCAACCAGTTCCCCCTTCGCATCCCAGTAGCGGAACAGGCCGGTTCTGTGATTCATCTGGTAGTGCATTTCCGACCGCTTGCTGCCATCGGCATAATAAAACGAAAAGTCGCCGTCCCAGTTGGTGTTTTTAGGAAAATGGGATTCCTGTTCCGTGAAGTAATTGTAAAAGCTCCGGTATCTGGACCGTGCTGAGTCATTGGCAAAATTCAGGAACTCGAACCTACGCCCGGTCACCGGGTCAAATTTGTATTGATAAGCATCATTGTTCTTCCATAGGTACAAAGTGTCCAGTTGGGCCTCCGTCATAGCCCGGAATGCTTGCTGGCTCTGCAGTTTTCCGCTTTCATACCATTCCTGCCACACCCCGTCCGGCATGCCATTCACATACGTTTCTTCAGCTTGCTTTTTGCCGTCATAATACCAGTAGGTGAACGTACCATTCTTTACGCCGTGTTCATAGTTGCCGGAAATGGCCGTGTTGCCGTTGTCATAGTAAAAGGTGCATTTGCCATCATATACCCGCTCCGGTGAAAAATACTGGTTCTTGTGACTCATGGCCGAAAAATAGTTCGCCGCCTGCGGCGAATTGTGCGAGGTGTCAAAATAAAAGAACTCCCGCACGTCGTGCAGGCTATACACCAGCGTATAGCGCCCTTCAAACGACTTCTTGCCGTCAGGGAAATATTCCGTTCGCTTCTGTGCCACCGAGGCAAAGGCGAATAGCATTCCTAAAACAATTCCTCCAAATTTCATTGACGCATTTTATCAGTGAGAAAAATGATACTCGTCCGGCTCAAAGGCGCCGGAAAAATATTCGTACCCGCTCTTATCAATATAGCCTTTGAAGGCTTTTAAATATGCAAAGCCATTGATGAACCTGGGGATCACCAATTCGGGGAACGGATATGCGCCCTGCACCGCTACAGAATACTTGAACGGGATCACCGTTTCTCCCTTTTTATTGATGAAGCCAAGGTTGCCTCCTTTGGCGACCACCGGCGCCAGCCCGTCCGAAAAATCTCCGGCCAGTATGATGCTGTCCGGCATCACCAGCTTTATTTCTCCTTTCCGGTCTGCATAGCCATAATAGTATTCCCGCGCAACTTCCTGGTCCGAAGGGCGCACCCCTATAGCCACCGCACAAAGGCTGTCGCTATATCTCATGGGCATTCCGCCGAATTCCATCCGGTCAATGTTGTATCTAATAAACACCGGGGGCACCGTTTGCCGGCCTTGTTTATCAATAAAGCCCAACTTGCCGGTTGCCGCATCGTCAACTGCTGCTTCCCCGGCTACAAATGGACCTGCATATCTGTAGCGGCAAGGTATCTGCATTTTTCCATGGCCGTCCAGGTAGCCGCTCAGTCCCGTCGCTTCATTTTTCACCGGCAGCAATTCGTTGCCCCGCAGCCAGTTGTCAAACATCTGGTCCTGTCCGGGAAATATCATGCCGTTATCTGCCCCAAAGCTGTAGTAAACATCCTTGTCGTTCACAAAAGAAATGCCCTCGTCACTCACCAGTGCAAACAGCGTATCATTCATCCGGTAAACGCTGCTGGCCGACTGCGCTATCTTACGCAATTTGTATTTCAGGTGGCCCCGGGTATCGTACCAGGTATAGCCCGCAAACGAAGGCCCATCCTCGCGATACACCAGGCAGTTATTGAATGTACCGAGCAGGTATTTCTTGTTGTCAACCGGTATTTTGGCAACCTGCCGCCCTTTCCGGTTATACACGCGGGCGGTATCTCCAAACCTGAACCACGCCAGCGAATCTCCATCACGGAAAGCTCCCTGCTGGTGCGCGTTTGCCGAGAACAAAAGCTTACCCTTTTCATCAAAATAGAAATTGCTCACGAATAAATTGAAGGGCTGGGCAACGGAAGTATCCATCGCTGTGGTCAGCGCATGAAATAAATTACCTTCTTTATACAGGTTTTCAAAATAAGGCGGTATCAGGAAAACGCCTTTGTAATTCACCAGCCCAAACCGTTCATTTATACCTACAATAGCGCCTTCGGCATACACTGCATATACCTCAGTAAATTGCGGTTCTATTACCCATGCTTTCGTTTCCTTATCAACAAAGCCATACTGCTTGCCTTTCCGGCAGGGGATGTACTTTACCCGGCTGCCATCCAGCGGCTCGTGTTCGCGCCTGAATTCGGGGATGATGATGTGGTTATCCATCCGGTACAGGTGCTGCTGCGATGGCGGAATCATCTTCTTCTGTGCCCTGCTTATTGCCGGTAGCAAAAGCAGCAACAGTAACCATGATCCATATTTCTGTTGACGTTGATATTGCATACTATAAAAATGCTGGCTGTCGGCAAAGAGTAAGCCCTTCATAAAAGTACGCTCATTTTTACCGCATCATGGTGTTAATTTCCGTCCATCATGACGCCAATAACCGTCATCATGCAACATTGTGGCAGCGCTTTCTATCACCTTTCCTAACTTTATTACTGCCTGCGCCCCTTACCCGGAACGGATTTAGTTGATGTCTTTTTTCAAGGTGCCGGGCAATTAACACGGTTCACCCATTTTAAGAAGACTTAGCTGCAACGCCCCTTCCTTCTGGTTTCTTATTAACTTTACAAAAAACCATCTATGAAAAACTGGCCGGTTCGCCTGGCGCTTCTTGTTGCAACCTTGTTTTTGTTCACAAACTCACATGCGCAGACACTTCAGTGGGTAAAAGGAGGCGGAACGACGATTGGAACCACCGATGACATAGAAGCCACTACGCATCTCTGCACCGATGTAAATGGAAATGTTTATGCTTTGAGTCAGGTGCAATATAATGCGGTGACTGCCGACACGCTGAGCGGTACGGATTACGGGTACGAAAGTTTCGTGATAGAGAGCTACAACTGCCAGGGACAAATCAGATGGGCGAAATTGATTGCCTCCTCTTCAGCGCAATGCTTCGGTTTCGGCATTGTTGCCGATACGTTAGGACATGTATATGTGGGAGGTTTTTTGCCTGATGGTGTTTTGCATATAGGCCATGATACAGCGATTTACCCTAACGATCATATTGGCCTTGGTATGATGCAATTCGATACCAGTGGGCATTTTAAATGGATCAGGCACGTTGGCAATAGTAGCCTGACATCACTCGCGGCAGTCTATACGAAATATGGGTCAATTTCCCTGGATAATGCCAATCTACCACACCTTATTGCAACACTTGGAAACGGTTCGGCTTTGGTTCCTGGAGACACTAGTCGCAGAGGTACCTATGACATATCTTTTACTGTATCGGGGAATGTATTTTCAGTGAAGCGCCTGGCACTGGACTCCACTCTTTTTATCGTTGGAGCGACAGTAGATCGGCAATCTAACGATGTTTATGCTTATGGTTACCGCACCGCGGCCTATAGCGTTTGTTGCGGTGGCGACAGCTCTATCTATAATTTTATAGCCGGATTTGACACAAGCGGCCACCAAAAGTGGGTTGATACGGTTGCAGATTATTTAGACGCTACAGAAGGGATTATTAGCGGAATAACAGCAGACGGCAATGGGCATTTATACAGTAGCTTGGTGGGTTTCGGCTATTTGACAATTGAAGGAGACACAACTTTTGCATCCTTCGGTCTATCTTATTTAACTGGCATATTGCAAATAGATACAAGCGGGCACAAAGTGTGGTTTAGCGGTTTCGAAGGAAACCATTCCGGTTTAGCCGATATTACCTTACTAAATAACGGAAACGTAGCTGCAATTGGATCTTTTACGGGAATAGTAATGGATGATATGTTGGATACTATTAGCAGTACGTCTGGGGATCCGTTTATTTATAAAATTGACACAGCTGGTAATCCAATTGACTTAAAAGCCGTAAATGGCAGCGGAACTTATGACTGGGGCTATTCGATTGCGTGCGATAAGGTCGGTAACCTTTTCATTGGAGGAACTACAAACGGCACGCTTCCCACAGGCGCAGGGATCACCACCTATACAACAGAAGGAGGCAGCGACTTTTTCTTTATGAGATACGGTGTTGATTGTGACTGCACCTCTATGCCTGTTGCCAATTTTAGCTTTACCGGCAACCCGGTCGTTAGCTTTATCTATACTGGCACCACGGGTGTTGATAGCATTCGCTGGCACTTCGGAGACGGAGGCACTGATACAAGCCATTCCCCTACGCATACTTATACGGCTCCAGGATTATATACGATCACCGCCAAGGTATTTTCGCCATGTGGTAGTGATATCCATTATGCAACTATCTATGTGCCGTGTGTTGCGCCGCCAATAGCAGCTTTCTCAGATACCGGCATCAGCCTTGTAAAGCATTTTACATATACTGCCTCAAGTTATGGGCTGGATAGCGTTGTATGGAATTACGGAGATGGTAATTCCGGAAGTGGATTGGCCAGCGCACATACCTATGCTGTGGGCACATATACCGCATGTGCCGCTGCCTATAATGCCTGCGGTGTAGACTCTATCTGTCACACGGTTACTGTGATCAACTGCGCAGGACTTCCGTCTGCTTCCTATACACAAACAGGCGTGGGAGCTTCGCATTCATTCACCTATACCGGTCCTGCAACTTACCTGGATAGTGTGGTCTGGCATTTCGGCGACGGAGGGCATGCAACGGGCTCTACGGCTTCACATACCTATTCATCGACGGGAACATATACAGCCTGCGTGAGCGTCTATACCGCCTGCGGCTTCGACTCGTCTTGCGCCACCGTTTCTGTTCCCTGCGTAAGTGCTCCGACACCTGCATTTACGACATCGGGTTCTTCCGCTGTTAGAAACTTTGCGTATACTGGCACGACAGCGGACAGCGTAATATGGCACTATGGAGACGGTGGCCATGGCTCTGGCACAAGCAGCGCACATACCTACACCGATACAGGCACCTTTACGGCCTGTGCATTGGCCTACAATGCCTGCGGCGTTGACTCGATCTGCCATACGGTTACCATTCATTGCGTCACTGCTCCCCTGGCACTGTTTACCGATACTGGGACGTATGCTATGGGTTACACCTCTACAGGCACAACTATTGGGGTGGATAGCGTGACGTGGAACTTTGGGGATGGGCAAGCTGCTTCCGGGTCGTCGGCATCTAATATATTTCCTTCGCCAGGCTCATATTATGTATGCGTGACTGCTCATTCTGGCTGCGGCAGTTCAACTGCATGCGATACGGTCACTGTTGCGTGCCTCACCAGCCCAACTTCGGCCTTTACTGCCTCGGGTGCATTACCGCTTAACCTCACCTACACCGGCAGCACCCAATACCTGGATAGCATTGTGTGGGAGTTCGGCGACGGATTAACTGATACTGGATTTACTGCAAGCCACTCCTTCGCCGTTTCTGATACATATAATGTGTGCGTCACCGTTTATACGGCTTGTGGAGCGGATTCTGTATGCCATCCGGAAATCGTTACAGGGGTAGGCATTGGTGGTGTATTTAAAACAGTCAACGACATTTCTGTATTCCCTAACCCTGCTACCGATGAAGTGATCGTGCGCAGCACTGTGGATGGAGTGCATTACACCTTGTCGAATGTCACTGGCATTGTACTGCAAACAGGCTTGTTAAGAAACAGGGAGGCGGTACTTTCTCTGAAAGCATATGCGCCTGGGATGTATTTACTGAAGACAATTTTGGAAGATGGTTCGGTAAATACGTTCAGGATTGTCAAGGAGCGGTAAATGTTAGCGAAAAAACATGACTGCTTGATGCTGCCGTGGCCAAAGCAGTTCGCACAATCCATTTCAAATACACTCATTTCATCAGCATCATGGTGTTAATTTCCGTCCATCATGACGCCAATAACCGTCATCATGCAACATTGTGGCAGCGGTTTCTATCACCTTTCCTAACTTTATTACTGCCTGCGCCCTTTACCCGGAACGGATTTAGTTGATGTCTTTTTTCAAGGTGCCGGAATCGGGCATCGTTGGCCAGAACCGGGCAACGACCGGGCAATGACCGGGCAATGCGCAATGCTGCTTAATAGATTGTTTATCAATTAATTAATGATCTTCATCGCCCGGCAGCGCCTGTTTTCCAGTTTTTTTTCGAGACCGGGCATTCGGTGCCTGTGTCCAATTTTGCCAGGGCCGTTTGTTATAATAGCACGACCATCAAAAACAAACCACATGAAAGAATTCTTATTAGTATTTCGCCGCGATGCCGCAAAAAGAATGACCGACGAACAATTACAGCAAATGATGCAACCCTGGAAAGATTGGCTCGACCACCTGGCGGCACAGGGCAACCTCGCCAGCAGCGGTAGCCGGCTCGACTGGGATGGCTCGGTTATTTACCCGGACGAAGTGGTAACTAATGGCCCATACGTGGAGACGAAAGAGGCCATCGGCGGCTTCAGCGTAGTCAACGCCACCGATCTGCAGCATGCTACCGAACTGGCCAAAAGCTGCCCCATCCTCAAAGTAGGCGGCAGTGTGGAGGTAAGGCCGGTCAAAGGCCCCGGCCTGTAGATAATGAATTTTTTCCCCTGTTCGTGCTGCTTTTGCGGGGTCTGCCACAGTAGCTTAAAAAACTTATGGCAGCGATAATGTATAAGCATTTATTTTTGCGCAAAACACCGGGTCATAGAGGTGTTGGCCAAAAACGATGAATAGCGAGTTCAAAATATATAATTCTTATACCCGCCAAAAGGAAAAATTCGAACCCCTGGTGCCCGGTTACGCCGGCCTGTATGTCTGCGGCCCCACGGTCTCGGGCGAGTCGCACCTGGGCCACGCGCGCCCATATATTACGTTCGATGTAGTGCAGCGCTACCTGAAGCATCAGGGCTATAAAGTGCGCTATGTGCGCAACATTACCGATGCAGGCCACTTTGAGGAGGAAGGCCGCGAGGCGCAGGATAAGGTGAGCGAAAAGGCTAAGCTGGAAAAGCTGGAACCGATGGAGATGGTGCAGAAATACACCAACCTCTTCCACTATGGCATGCGCCTGTTCAACAACGATGATCCCAGCATTGAGCCAACGGCAACGGGCCACATCATAGAGCAGATCAGCATGATCGAGAACATCATACAGAAGGGCTATGCCTATGAGGTGAACGGTTCCGTGTATTTCGACGTGCCTAAGTACGCGGCTAACTATCCCTATGGCAAGCTTTCTGGCCGTGTGCTCGACGACCAACTGGAAACCACCCGCGAACTGGATGGCCAGGAAGAAAAACGCGACAAAGCCGACTTCGCCCTGTGGAAGAAGGCGCCACCGGAGCACATCATGCGCTGGAAAAGCCCATGGGGCGAGGGTTTCCCCGGATGGCACATTGAGTGCTCTGCTATGAGCAGCAAATACCTCGGCGAAACGTTCGACATTCACGGCGGCGGCATGGACCTCCAGTTCCCGCACCACGAGAGCGAGATAGCGCAGAGTACCATAGCCCACGGCCACCCGCCCGTGCGCTACTGGATGCACAACAACATGATCACCATCAACGGCAAAAAGATGGGCAAGAGCTACAACAACGTGATCAAGCTGAGCGAATTGTTCAGTGGCAATCACCCGTTGCTGGCCCAGCCTTATCACCCCATGGTGGTGCGCTTTTATATATTGCAGACCCACTACCGCAGCACGCTCGATTTCAGTAACGAGGCGCTGCAGGCATCTGAGCGCGCAGCACGCCGCCTGTGGGAAGCTTACGAGAACCTCCAGAAGTTAAGTGGAGCTTCAGCCGGGGCTGGCGATAAAGAACTGGATGCAAAAGTGACCGCATGGTGCAACGAGTGTGCCGATCACATGAATGACGACCTCAACACGGCAAAGGTCCTTGCCAACCTGTTTGAGCTGGCGCCGGTGATCAATGGTATCAAGGGCGGGCAGATAGCTGCCGGTGCACTCTCAGCCGGCACGGTATCGCTGATGAAGGAAACCTTCAAAACTTACCTGGAAGACATCCTGGGTATGCAGCCATTACAAGCGCCGCAAGGCGACAAGCTGGACCAGGTAATGTCGCTGCTGATAGAAATAAGGAAGGATGCCAAAAAACGCAAGGACTTTGCCACCAGCGACCAGATACGCAACAAACTGGCAGAGGCCGGCATAGCCCTCAAAGATGAGAAAGATGGCAGCATGAGCTACAGCGTGGGTTGATCATGTTATCGGGCGATCACGTTCAGTTGCTCCGGGCCGCCGTCAGCCTTTACCAGGTATATGCCGGACGGCATCGCGGACACGTCCAGTATTATTTGTCTCGAGTGCAACGGAAAACTGTGAACCGCGCGGCCAACAATATCGGTTATCGTGAGCCACTTTATCTCAGCATTGCTACTTATGGTTAGCTGATCGGCTGCGGGATTAGGGAAAAGTAACCATTCGCCCGCCGGTTCTGATAGATCATTGACAACCGTTGAGGAAACAAGTACCTCGGTGCAGCCCGGCGTTGCATGAACAACTCCAGGGTTGGGTGTTCCGCTGCACCTGCGCCGATAGCCCGGAAAGCAGAACTGTCACTGTAAGTAACAGATGCTTCATAGTAGTTGAGTTTAGATGCTGTTATTTAACACATGTTTTTTAAACCGGTAGTGGCCAATACAAGCGATAATAATTCAGCGGTGAGTATATTTTTCATGTTTCACGAAGTTAGCTGCATGTTGTAGTTGTTGAACCGCAAAGCGGCTTCTTTAGCTACCATGGATATCGCGGTCGTTTTATATATTTGTCTGCACTGTAATTAGTCTGCCCTATGCGCAACCCCGCCGGCAAATTGTTCGCTGTATTCGCTTTTTTGTTCGGCGTGTGGTTCTGTTTTTCCTTTGGCAGACAAGAGAAAACCTTTATCGGCGATGCTATGGGCTATTACATGTACCTGCCGGCCACGCTCATTTTTCACGACCTCGATTCTTTAGATAAGCTGCCTTCTGGTTACCACTTGCCGAAGGAGATAGAGGCCAATATCGGTTATCTGCCCAACGTGGCGCCCCGTAGTGAGAAGGGCTACATAATGGACAAGTACACTTATGGAGTTGCCGCACTCGAACTGCCATTCTTTGCAGTGGCGCACGGCTACGAAAAAATAAACGGAAGGGAGGCTAACGGTTATTCGCGTGCTTATTCGCTGGCGGTAAAATGTTCGTCTTTATTTTACTGCCTGGTCGGTCTGTTTATTTTGTACCTGGTGCTGCGGTTCTATTTTAGTAGCGCGCTTTCCCTTGCGGGCATCACGTTCATTTTCATCGGCACTAATCTGCTATGGTTCGGGTTTTATCAGGCAGGTATGGCGCATGTGCCGCTTTTCTTTCTTTATGCGCTGCTCTTATATCTTACTATCAGGGTGCACCGCACACCGCGCATGTGGCTTTTTGCCGCATTAGGCTTCACTGCGGGCTTCATCACGGTCATCCGTCCGGTAGATGTTATTTGCTTGCTTATTCCGCTGCTGTTTAATGTCTATGACCGCGCCAGTGTAGCGCAGAAGGTAGCTTTTATCAGGCGCAACTTTGGTGGGGTGATGATCATGGCGGTGGTGTTCGTTATTCCATTGATCCCCCAGATACTATATTGGAAACAGTTTACCGGTCACTATCTCTATTATAGCTACCAGGGCGAGGTCTTCCACTGGCTGCACCCAAAGATCATTGAGGGCCTGTTCTATGCGCACAATGGCTGGTTAATGTACACTCCGCTCATGCTGCTGGCCATTGCCGGATTGTTCTTTTACAAACGATTCAGGAATATTGCCCTGCCGATAGTTGTCATCCTGCCTGTTTACGTCTACATTATCTATAGCTGGTATTGTTACAATTATATAAATGGCTTTGGCTCCAGGCCTATGCTGCATATGTATCCGTTGCTGGCTATACCATTTACTGCATTGTTGCAGCGGTTGGCTGATGCAACGCTGTTGCGCAAAACGGCAGTGCTGCTGCTGGCTTTCTTTTTTGTATCCGTCAACATTTCCTTTAGCCTGCTGCAGGCAAAAGGAATATTGCTGAGCGAGGAATCCAGTCTGATCTACAACTGGCATATGCTCTACAAGCTGAAGGCTGATTATGCCGACCTGATGCTCAGTGATGTGCAGGAGCTGCAGCCTGATGAAAGTAAGCTGGCTAAAGTGGCCACACTGGGTTGCAACAACTTTGAAGATTCCATGTCGGCGAGTTATGTGGCAGACACCAGCCATAAAAGCAGGTTTGTGTACAGGATGGTTGCAGATGAGGAGTACGGCCAATGGGAGATCGTTGTGCCTTTTGATAGAAAGACCATGCACCGCGGCGACTGGCTTAAATGCAGCGGCGACTTTATGTGTACCGAATCGCCGTCTTATGAAAAACACCTTTTTGTGCTGGAGACCCTGCATGATGGCAATATCACACACTGGTATGGTTGCAAGGTAGACACCAAAATAGGGCTCGCTGACGGTAAGGCCGGTCCCGATCAGTTTATCCTGGACCGGTTTCAGTTGAACACCTGGAGCCATGTCTATTTTTACGCACGCATACATCATGGCATGCAGAACGGCGATGTCGTTCGCCTGAAGATGTGGAATACAGGCAGGCACGAAATGTATATGGACAATATCTGCCTGGAACAATACCGCGAAAAGGGCCGCCCTTAGGGCCAATTCATTAATAGTACCCGTATATTATTCGATGTTATATGGACTATTTTGGCAGTAACCAGGCGCCAACCAGGAAGATTTAACTGCCTTACTGCAAAATTGTCGGACAAATTTGCAGTTATTTGCCTTGGCATAAAACATGCTGACTGAAGTACAAAATCGTCAATTAACTACTAAAACACAATAAACATGGCAAAAAACGTTAACATTACCCCATTGCATGACCGGGTAATTGTGAAACCCGCTCCTGCTGAAGAGAAAACTGCCGGTGGTATCATTATCCCCGACACAGCAAAAGAAAAACCACAGCGCGGCACCGTATTGGCTGCCGGCCCTGGCAAAAAGGATGAACCAATGACCGTAAAGGCAGGTGACACCATTCTGTATGGCAAATATGCCGGTACCGAAATATCACTGGAAGGTGAAGACTACCTGATCATGCGCGAAAGCGACATCCTGGCGGTTGTTTAAATTCGACAATGCGGCAACCCGATAGTTCGACAGTTGCCCTTTTTTGATAAAAAAATAAAAATCATTCACTAATTGCCGAATTGGCAAATTGACTAATTACAACTATGGCAAAACAACTTTTGTTCAATATTGACGCACGCAACAAGATGAAGCGTGGTGTGGACGTACTGGCTGATGCAGTAAAGGTGACACTCGGTCCTAAAGGCCGCAACGTGGTTATCGAAAAGAAATTCGGCGCTCCTTCTGTTACCAAGGACGGTGTTACCGTTGCTAAGGAAATAGAACTGGAAGACGCGATAGAGAATATGGGCGCGCAGATGGTTAAGGAAGTAGCTTCCAAGACCGCTGACCTCGCTGGTGACGGTACAACTACCGCTACCGTTCTCGCACAGGCTATCATAGGCGAAGGCCTGAAGAACGTGGCTGCAGGCGCCAACCCGATGGACCTGAAGCGCGGTATAGACAAGGCAGTATCTGCTATTGTTGAGAACCTCAAGAAACAGTCTGAAAAGGTTGGTAACGACAACAAGAAGATAGAGCAGGTAGCTTCTATCTCTGCCAACAACGATACTGCTGTAGGTTCGCTTATCGCACAGGCTATGGCTAAGGTAGGCAACGAAGGTGTGATCACCGTAGAAGAAGCCAAGGGTACTGAAACTACTGTTGAAGTGGTTGAAGGTATGCAGTTCGACCGCGGTTACCTGAGCGCTTACTTTGTTACCAATACAGAAAAAATGCAGGTAGAACTGCAGAACCCTTACATCCTGATCTATGATAAGAAGGTAAGCACTCTGAAAGACATTCTTCCTATCCTGGAAAGTGTAGTGCAAAGCGGTCGCCCGCTGCTCATCATCGCTGAAGATGTGGACGGTGAAGCACTGTCAACACTGGTGGTGAACAAACTGCGCGGTTCATTGAAGATCGCTGCTGTTAAGGCTCCGGGCTTCGGCGACCGCCGCAAGGAAATGCTGCAGGATATCGCTGTGCTTACCGGCGGTACCGTTATCAGCGAAGAGCAGGGTTACAAGCTGGAGAATGCTTCCATTGCTTACCTCGGCCAGGCTGAAAGCATCACTATAGACAAAGACAACACAACCATAGTGGGCGGCAAGGGCGAAAAAGAACACATCACCGGCCGCGTTAACCAGATCAAATCACAGATCGAAACAACGACGAGCGATTACGACCGCGAAAAGCTGCAGGAGCGTCTTGCCAAGCTCAGCGGCGGTGTAGCCGTACTGTATGTAGGCGCTGCCAGCGAAGTGGAAATGAAAGAAAAGAAAGACCGTGTTGACGATGCGCTGCATGCAACACGTGCCGCTGTGGAAGAAGGTATCGTTCCGGGTGGTGGTGTAGCTTACATCCGCGCAGTAGAATCACTGGAAGGCATCAAGGCTGACAATGCTGATGAAAAGACTGGTGTGGCTATCGTTCGCCGCGCAGTTGAAGAGCCACTGCGCCAGATCGTTGCCAACGCAGGCCTGGAAGGTTCTATCATCGTGCAGAAGGTTCGCGAAGGTAAAGGTGATTTCGGCTTCAATGCCCGCACCGAAACTTATGAGAACATGCTTGCTGCAGGTGTTATAGACCCTACGAAGGTGAGCCGCATAGCCCTGGAAAATGCTGCTTCAATTGCCAGCATGCTCCTGACTACTGAGTGTGTTATTGCCGACAAGCCAGAACCTAAGTCTGCTGCTGCACCAATGGGTGGCGGTATGCCAGGCGGCATGGGCATGGACTATTAATAGTCATCCAAAGAATAAACATAAAGAGAGCGACCCCTGGGTCGCTCTCTTCTTTTATGTCTTAGCCGTTAGCGGTTATTGTTGTTTAGGTGGGTCCTTTCTTATCAGGAAAGAGATGATGATGGCCGGAAAACAATCGGCAACGACGCTTGAGAAAAATGCAACGATATTGTTGGACAGGCTGAAGTGCCTCGACTGATCGACCTGCTGCTGCAACTGAACGGAAGTGCTGTCCACATAGCCGGGGCGCATATGCCGGGCTCGCAGCGCATCCAGGTAAGCCTTGTTAAAACGCGCCACCATTTCCGGGTGGCTGGCTGTTTGGACGGAATTGAAAACGAAGCTGATGAGCTCTGTCACAAAGATCATGATGATGATAGCGCCAAAGGTTTTCCGGAAATCCATCAGGCCGCCGTTGTTTTTGCGCATCAGGATGCCGAAAGCCGCCAGCAGCCCCAGGAAACCGAAAAAGCCGCCAATGCGGATGGCTCTGTACTTGGCCATATTATCAACCGCACTGTTCATCCACAAAATAAGCATGCAGTAATACAAGCCTATAAGAATGCCATATATAAGCGCCCGTAAATTTCTTTGCTGTGTTGTCAGTTCGTTCATGGCTACTTGTTCAGCACGCATTGTTTGTTGTTGATGATACCCACCACCTTGCCTGCGAGTGCTTTACCAAGGAATGGATTATTGATGGCGGTTGAACGCCGAGTATCTGTCGTCAGTGTGTGCTGGCCTGATGTGGCAAACAGTGTTAGTGAAGCTGCGCTGCCTTTAGCAATGGTCTTGCTCTCCAGTCCGAATATAGCAGCCGGAGCAGCACCCAGCGCTTCAGCCAGCCTGGCGGGTGTAATGTAGTGTTGCAGCGCATCCCAAAGGATATTGAACGCACTCTCTTGTATGGCCATGCCTTCGGCTGCATACTCAAATTCTTTTGTTTTGGCATCCCATTCGTGGGGCCTGTGGTGGGTGGCTATGCAGTCTATAGTGCCGTCAGCCAGCGCTTCTACCAGCGCCATGCGGTCTGTTTCGTTGCGTAGCGGAGGGGTCACCTTGTAATTGCTGTCGTAGCTGCTGAGCGCGTGATCCGTTAGCGCCAGGTGATAAGGCGTTACAGAGCAGGTTATCGCCAGCTTGTCTTTTTTTGCTTTGCGGATCATGGCAACTGCAGCCGCAGTGGATATGCCCGTCACGTGCAGGCGGGAGCCTGTATAACGCAGCAATTCGATATCGCGGTAAAGCATCAGTGTCTCAGCCAGTTCGGGCGCTCCGGCCATGCCCAGTTCCGTGGATATTACTCCTTCGTTCATGAGCGTGCCTGCAGCAAGCGAAGCATCCACCGGCATCTGTACTATCTGGCCGTTAAAGGCTTTCACATATTCAAGCGCCTTCAGCATCAGGTTGGCGCTCTGTACAGGTTTCCATCCGTCGGTAAAGGCGCGGGCGCCATTGGTATGCATATCCAGCATTTCGGCCAGGTCCTTACCTTCGGCTTGCTGCGTGGCTGCACCCATGGGATGCACAGATACTGCATTGCCTGCAGTGCGCTGCTTGATGAACTGTATATTGGCCTTGGTATGGGTTACCGGGTTGGTGTTCGGCAACAGCAGCACATCCGTGAAACCACCGGCCGCTGCGGCCTTCATGCCGCTTTCCAGTGTTTCTTTGTGCTCAAATCCCGGTTCCCGGTAGTCGGCAAATATATCTACCCATCCTGGAGATACATGAATGTCGCCGTCGGAGCTAAAGACTTCCTTATTGCCCACGGTGACAGTAGTATTTTCCTTCTTTTTCCGGGTCACCGGCTTCAGTGCCGTAATAATGCCATTTTCTATAGTAAGGTCAGCAAATTGTCCGTTCAGTGCGCTTTGCGCATCTGTTATTTTCACCTTACTGATGTTCACTTGCATGATACTGATGTTTAGCGGAGCTTTCCGTGAAGTGGTTTATTGCGCAGCATTGGCCGGTGCTGGCTGGCGTGCCAGCAGCCAGGTTTCTGCGGCCAGCATAAGCAGGGCTAAAATTACACAAACTTTCCATAGCGGAAAGCTGGCCCCGCCCATGTGGCGGAAACTATTGTCGCCGGTTATCTCCGGCCAGTGTATGTTGGCGCTTTGCCACTGCTTTTTTAGCGCAGCAAGGTCTCGGTAGCCGGCGGTTGGCTCCGTATTGTCAGGGTTAAGGGCTACCTGCGTGGTGTCGCCCGTTGCCGCTGCCAGTGAATAAAAACCCGGCTGCTGCACCACTTGCCCCAGGAACACATCCAGGCCCGCACCATCAGGCTTTTGCGGGGGTATCACATCCATTCCCTTGCCAAAGGCGTGTATGGTGTTTCGTTCGGAAACATTGTTCATGGGAAGGTATACTGCGTCAGAAGAACCCCCGGTAATGGCGTAAATATTGCTGGCGCCGCTCTGAACGGCCATTTCGTAAAGGAACGGGGTGAAAAAATAGCTGCCCGGGAAGTTGCCCGACTGCAGATCAGCCGATGTGGCGCAGATGTAGAATTGACCCTTAGTGGGTGTGTAGCGCGCCAGCATGGGATCGCCATTGCGGAAGCTGAGCACAGATTGCTGGTTGGCAGCCAGGCCGGCAACAATGACGTAATGCCAGTTGGCCACCGGAAGCTGCACGTTATCCGGTATCTTTTCGAAGAGGTCTTTTACCAGCGCACTGCCCTGTTGCAGTCCGGATGCCGCCTGCACAGCGGTGTCTATATGCGTGAAAGAGATGTCCCCAATTTGCTTCAGCCCGGCGTTGAGTGATTCAAGGTTTGCTGCGCGGCCCGGGAATATGCAGATGCTCCGGCCCTGCTGCAGCGCCTCGCTCATCAATTTGCCTAAGTGATCATCTATTGCGGTTACGCCATTCAGTATGACCAGGTTGTAGCCCGACCAGTCGGCCGAAGCGGTGCTTATGCTCTGCTGGTTGAGCCGGAACCCGTTATATGCACGGAATGCAGCTTGTATATATGGATTGGCCTGGCCTTCGTTAAGTACGAGCACCGAAAGGTTGGCTGCACTCCGTGCTGCTATGCGAAACGTGTCGTCATATTTCACCGAAACATCGTTGACCGTTAGCTGCAACTGCTGCCAATTGGCGTCATTCACCAGGAAACTCAATGTATCCGTACTTTCATTCCTGCCGTTGAAATTGATGGTAGCCGCGCTTTTCACTTGTCCGTTTACCGTGAGTTGCACCACCGGCGCTTCTTTAGGTTCCTGCCCTTTGATGCTGGTGTGCACAATCAGGTAATTTGTTTTGCCGGTCTGCAACACCGGTACAGACAAGTAAGCCGTATCAATGAAAATATCATTCAGTTCATCTGCACGGAAGGGCATGCCGTAGAATGCAATATTCCGCATCAGGCCTGTGTCCGGCACATCGGGGAATGCGGTTTTCTGGAAGTCGGAATAGTAGTAGAGATCTGCACCATCGGCGGTCTCATTTTGTACCATACCCTGCACGGAGGCCAGCAACTGGTTGATAGACTCAGCCTTTGGCGAAAGATCGATACTGCCAAGTTCGGTAAGCACCTTGCCCGCCGGCTCGGCATGATAGCTGGCCGGCTTATCGTTGGTCAGCAAAAGGAAGCGGGTGCCCGGGGCAGCGGCGTTCACCTGGCGGCGCGCCATCTCTTTCGACAATTCCAGTAGCGTGCTGGCGCCCTTTTTGACGCTCATGCTGTTGGAATTGTCGATATAGATGACCTGTAGCCTGTTAGCGGTGGCAGTGGCATTCTTGTTCTTGAAGAATGGCTGGGCGAAAGCGGCTATCAGGCATGCCAGGAACAGCAGCCGGGTTGCCAGCAGCCATTTGTAGCGAAGCTGGGATTGCTTCTGACTTTTGAGCTGGATGTTTTTAAGAAACCGCGTATGGGGGAACAACACTGTTTTATACCTCCGGAGGTTGAACAGGTGTATGAGTACCGGGATGGCCAGCGACAGGCCTGCAACCAGGAAAAGCGGATATAGAAAACTCACCAGACAAATATAAGTATTGGCCAATTTACCGGGTGAGCAATATTTGCCAATATGTAGTTAAACAATCCGGCCTGCATCCTTATAGGAGCAGGCCGGTCATAAAATGGTTTTTAGATCTGTAGTGAAGCGCTTACATAGCCTCGATAACCACAGCGCTTGCGCCGCCGCCACCGTTGCAGATGCCCGCAGCACCCAGTTTAGCGCCTTTCTGCTGCAGCACATGGATGAGCGTAACGAGGATACGCGCGCCGCTTGCACCCAGTGGGTGACCAAGAGATACAGCGCCGCCGTTAGCATTTACCTGCTCAGGTTTCAGGTGCATCTTCTGGCTGTTCACAATGCCCACAACACTGAATGCTTCGTTCAGCTCGTAGTACTGGATATCTTCCATCTTCAGGCCGGCTTTGGCAACAGCCTTAGGCACTGCCAGAGATGGGGAAGTCGTGAACCATTCCGGTGCCTGTTCTGCATCGGCATATCCACGTATCTTAGCGATAGGCTTAATGCCCAGTGCGTCAGCCTTCTCCTTGCTCATGAGCACGAGCGCAGCGGCGCCGTCGTTCATAGTGCTGGCATTGGCTGCAGTTACCGTACCATCCTTAGTGAAGGCAGGGCGCAGACCTGGTATCTTATCGAATTTTACGTTGAACGGCTCTTCGTCTTTTGCGAAAACGATAGGGTCGCCTTTCTTTTGAGGTATTGCCACCGGAACGATCTCATTTTCGAACAGGCCGCCGTTCACAGAAGCCTGGCTGCGCTTGTAGCTTTCAATAGCAAAAGCATCCTGTTCTTCGCGGCTGATGTTGCATTCTTTTGCGCACAGGTCAGCGGCATTGCCCATAGGGTACTGGTGATAAACATCGGTGAGGCCATCCTTAGCAAGGCCGTCGGTCATGGTCACATTGCCATATTTATTGCCCCAGCGCATGTTTTCGCTATAGAAAGGCACGTTGCTCATGCTCTCCATGCCGCCTGCAACCACCACGTCGGCATCGCCGAGCATAATGGCCTGCGCGCCAAACATTATTGACTTCATGCCACTGGCACATACCTTATTTACAGTAGTGCAAGGCACATTATCCGGCACACCGGCAAAGCGGGCAGCCTGGCGGGCAGGTGCCTGGCCCAGGTTGGCCTGCATTACCGAACCCATGAATACTTCGTTCACTTCAGCCGCGTTAACGCCGGCTTTAGCCAGCGCACCCTTAATGGCTACAGCTCCAAGCTGTGTTGCGGACATGTCCTTGAGTGATCCGCCCCAGCTACCTATAGGTGTGCGCACGGCAGATACTATATATACTTCTTTCATTGTCTTTTGTTTTTAAAAGCGCGCCAAAGGTATAAAAATCTCAACAGGGGATGCAGAGATTTATCATATTTAATGATATGCGCTTTAAATAGCTAAAATAATTCTAAGCTGAAGCCGGATAAAAAATGCAACCGGGTCACATGCTTTATTTCTTCTCTATAGCCTTTGCCAGTGCAGGGTCGCCGGGTGTTACGGCAGACAGGAAGTGTGTTACATACTGGCCGTTCTCGTCGATGAGGTATTTCTGGAAGTTCCAGTGTACTTCTGTATCCTCGTGGCCGTTGTGCTTCTTTTCGGTGAGCCAGTGGTAAATGGGGGCCATATCATCACCTTTTACAGATATTTTGGCCGCCATAGGAAAAGTGACGCCGTAGTTTTTGGTGCAGAAAGTTTTGATCTCGCTGTTGCTGCCCGGTTCCTGTGCGCCAAAATTATTGGCCGGAAAGCCAACGATCACCAGGTTGTCCTTGTATTTTTTTGCCAGTTGCTCCAGCCCTTCGTACTGCGGGGTAAAGCCGCATTGGGAAGCCGTATTAACGATGAGTATCTTTTTGCCTTTGAATTTAGAGAAGTCGATGGTGCCGCCATCGAGCGATTGTACTTTGAAATCGTAAATGCTCTTAGGTACATCGGAGGCTGGTGACGGTACAGGCATAAAAAACAGTTTGAAGAGAATAAGGTAGTGTATGAACATGGCGATATTGTTTGCTGCAAAAATAGGGGAAATACTAATAGAACTTTCCCTGAGACAGGTAGTTGCTTACGTACTCCTGCACACCTTCTTCCAGTGTGTAGAAAGGCTTATCGTAGCCTGCTGCCAGAAGCTTGTGCATATCAGCCTCGGTAAAGTATTGGTATTTGTCGCGGATGTCGATCGGCGTATCGACAAACTCAATATTTTCTGGAGCCTGCAGCGTTGCGAATATAGCGCGCACGAGTGCGAGGAAGGTGCGCGCCTTACCTGTGCCGGTATTGTAGAGGCCCGATGCCGGCTGGTGCTGCATGAGCCATACGCAAATGCTGACAACGTCCTTAACGTAAATAAAATCCCGGATCTGCTCCCCGTCCTTATAGGCAGGGTTGTGTGAGCGGAACAGCTTAACGCTTCCTTTTTCCTTTACCTGGTTGAAGGCATGGAATATTACAGAAGCCATGCGGCCCTTGTGATACTCGTTGGGGCCATAAACATTGAAGAATTTGAGGCCGGCCCAGAAGGGTGGCGCCTGCCGCTGTCCGAGGGCCCATATATCAAATTCGTTCTTGGAAACGCCGTATGGGTTGAGCGGTTTTAGTGCTTTTACTATTTCGTGGTTGTCCGTGTAGCCGTGCTCGCCGCCACCATAAGTAGCAGCCGATGATGCGTAGACCAGCGGAATATTGTTGGCCACGCACATCTGCCACATGCTGATGCTATAATCGAGATTCCACTTTTTGTGAACGGCATAGTCCATTTCGGTGGTATCTGTCCGCGCGCCGAGATGGAACACGCAATTAATGTAGCCGGGATGCTGTTGTTGCCATTCAAAAAAATGCGTCCGCTCTACCTTGTTCAGATATTGCTTGCCATCAAGATTAGGCCACTTTTTTTCCTGGGTGAAATCGTCAACCAGTACAAGCTGGCTGAAACCGAGACTGTTGAGGTAACCTACCAGGTAGCTGCCAATAAAGCCAGCCGCCCCAGTAACTACTATCACATCTTTTTGCTGCATGATGTTGCAGGCTTACTTGTGTTCTTCAGGCTTTGCAGGAGCGGCGTCGGCAGGCTTTGCAGACTTATCTGTCTGGCCTGTAGCGGCGTCTTCGCTTTTTGTCTTCACGTCAGGGGCGGAGTATGTCTTCATTTCGCCCACCTGTTCCGTTTTCTTTTCTGCACCGGACTTGTCGCCTTCACCCTTGCTTTCGGCCTGGATAAAGTTGAGGGCAGCTACAAAAAGACCAACAATAATAATGGCCAGCCAGAAGGAAGAGCTAAAAGAAACTTTTGATTTTGTCTGCTCGCTGGAGCCGCTATTGTGTGTATCGTGTGACATATCCTGTTATTCTGATGCGCAAATTTAAACGTTTGGGAGTATTTTCCTAATACTATAGGGCTAAAAAAGTGTCTCGCATTAAGTAAGTAATTAATTCGTCGGAGCCATCTATCCAGCCAGCATCGGCACCTGACCCTCAATTCCCACATTCCCGAGTTGTAAACCTCTAGTATTCCCTCTGTGCCGACAGGCAGGCATCACATTCCACGCATTGACCACATTATCGCATTCTCTCCACATTGTCGCATTCCCCCACATTGCCCAACTACCACACCTGCACCTCGCGTTCCAGTCCGATGCCGAATTTATCCTGAACCGATGCAACTACCTGGCCGGAAAGCTGCCAGATCTCCTGGCCGGTAGCTTTGCCATAGTTCACCAGCACCAATGCCTGGCGGGCATGCACACCGGCATCACCCTTGCGGGCGCCCTTCCAGCCGCACTGCTCTATGAGCCACCCTGCAGGTACTTTTACCAGGCCCTCACCGGCCGGATAAGAGGGTATGGCCGGGAATTGCTGCTGCAATGCAGCAAATTGTGCCGCAGGTATTGTAGGGTTCTTAAAAAAACTGCCGGCATTGCCGATGACGGCAGGGTCGGGCAGCTTGCTGGTGCGGATATTGATAACGGCCTGGGTAATGGCCTGCACGGAACGTTCAGTTACTTTCATGGCCGCCAGTTCCTGCTCAATGGCACCATAACTGGTATTGAAGACGGGGTTTTTAGCCAACCGGTAAGTAACCGAGGTGATGAATACCTTGTCTTTCAGCTGGTGTTTGAAGATGCTGTCGCGGTAGCCGAAGTTGCAGTCTGCGTTGGCAAGTGTTGCAAATACATGGTCAGTCCAGTGCCAGAACGATACGGATTCGATCACGTCGCGCGCTTCGGCGCCATACGCGCCAATATTCTGCATGGGCGATGCGCCTGCTGTGCCAGGTATCAGCGCCAGGTTCTCTATGCCGCCCCAGCCTTTGCCGATGGCGAACAGCACCAATTGATGCCATACCTCGCCTGATGCTACTTGCAGCCACACGTGTTCTTCCGTCTCCCGGACGATCTCAATACCTTTCAGGCGGTTGAGCACGACCAGGCCCCCCACATTGCCGGTAAGCAGGATATTGCTGCCACCGCCCAGTATGTGCTTTGTGGCAGCATGCCGGGAAAGCTCTTCCAGCGCCTGTTCATCGTTTATTTCGGTAAACAGTTCGGCAGTGGCATTGATGCCAAAGGTGTTATAAGGTTGAAGTGAGACGTTGGGACGGATCAAAATGCGGTTATTAGCGGCCGGCGGCCAAGGCAAAATAAAAGAATAACTCCCGAATATCGCAGGGCGGGTAGCTTCATCCTGTATCTTTGAGAAAAAAAGATGAGCATACAAATTGGGCAACCCGCACCCGACTTTACACTGCGGGATACTGACAAAACACCCGTGACACTTAGCGAACAACGCGGCAAGACCGTGCTGCTGCTGTTTTTTCCGCTGGCTTTCACCGGCACCTGCACTAAGGAGCTGTGCTCGGTACGTGACAATATCGCCTTCTACAACAGCACGAATGCCACTGTGTACGGTATTTCTGTCGATTCTATGTTTTCCCTGAAAAAGTTCAAAGAAGAGCAAAACCTTAATTTCTCATTGCTGAGTGATTTCAATAAGACGGCTTCGGCGGCGTACGGGTCTATCTACGAGCATTTCTTCAACGATATGGACGGCGTATCCAAGCGCTCTGCCTTTGTTATTGACCGGGAAGGAGTAGTGCGCTATGCAGAAGTTTTGGAGAATGCGGGGGATATTCCTGATTTTGCGGCCATACAAAATTGTATCAATAGTATAAATTAGTAATTTGCAAATCAAAATCAACCACAAATACAATGAAAAGACTTCTACTATTACTCGGCGCCACAGCCCTGTCTGTTGCGGGCATGGCGCAAACCATTGCCAATAACAGTTTTGAGACGTGGCGCACAAGCACCTCGGGTGCTTTGGCTCCGGACACCGTAATGGCACCTGATAGCTGGTTCGGTGCTGATTCGCTGATCATAGCCGACGGCGAATTTTACGGCAGCCTTATTGCTATTTCGCCTACAGTATGGCAGCGGCAGCTTTATAAAGAGGCAACTATAGTACATACAGGTAGTTACTCGGCAAAGCTGGTGACGAAGAAGCAGGATACACTGGGTGTTTTCCCCGGCATTATGTCCAATGCGCAGGCCAATGTTGCTATTTCCATAGTAGGTGGCTCACCATCGTTAGGGGGTATTACCTATAGCGGCGGCACGGCCACAACTTACCATATAACCACCGTTAGCGCATGGGTGCAGTATGCACCGGGTACCGGCCTGGATAGCGGAAGCATGTCTGTGAGCGCTTACGCCACAGTTTTTGGCCTCGATTCTATGATCGGCAGCGGCACCGTTACCGTAGGCAACACCAGCGGATCGTGGACACAAATAACAGCGACGCTGACCTACAACGGATCGGGCCTGCCGGTGGATACCGTGCGCATTATCTTCACCAGCAGCGCCGGCACTAACAACGAGATCGGCAGCACCATGTATGTGGATGATGTGACCATGACAGGCACACTGCCTAATGAAGTACAAAATGTATTCGGCGAGAGCGCAGCAGTTGCTGTATATCCTAATCCCGCCAGCGATGAACTGAACATCCGCGGGCAGGTTAATGCAGCTTACACCATTGCGCTTTTCAGTGTGAATGGCCAGCAGGTGAGCACTTCAACTGTGAAGGGTGCAGGCTCAGTAGATATAAGTTCGCTTGCAGCGGGCATGTATTTCTACAACATTACTGATGCCGCAGGCAACAGCCAGCATGGCAAGGTGAATGTGATCCACTAAAAAAGCAAACAAAAAAATAAAAAGAGCGGCGTAATGCCGCTCTTTTTTCGTTCAAAAAATTGTTGTGAAGGTCGTTTACGAAATTGCCGCTATTTGCTGATGCCCGGTGCTGGCTGGCCACTGGCTGGCGGCAATGCAAGGTCGGGGTTGCTGGTATTCTGAGCGGGTGAATTCTCGTTCAGGTTGCGTTGTCTGTTCTTTTCCGGGCCATCATCCTGCGGGCTGGCCTCGCCTTCATAAGGTGCGCGCCCAGGGTCGTCGGCTGCTATGATGCGACCGCGATGGTAGGTATTGCCGGCATACAATTCGTTCACTTCTGCGTCTGAAGGGTATGACTGTGAATGTGGTGTCGCTGCAACCGAATGCTCATCATAGGTGCTTGCCGGGTAATTACCGGTATAAGTGCGGGTTGCAATATGGTCGTAGTTATTTTTATCCTGCTGCGCCGCTATCGGGTATTTATTGACACCGGGTATGCAGTACGTGGAATTGCTGCAGGTGGGTGTTTCGCCGCAAATATGATAGCCATAAGCGTCCTGGCAGACCTTGAAGTTCTCTGCGAAATTTCTTTTTGCAGGATAAGCGGGCGTTTCATGATGCACGATCTTCTTTGCCGGTGGGCAAGTGCATTTTTGTTGTGCCTGTGCGCCGAAATAAGCGAAGCTTACCAGTGTGAGCGCTACTAACATCTTTTTCATAGTCGTAGTTTTTGAGTTCAACAATCACGTTCCAGGTAGTGAATTATTAAAAGGCGTTCCATGCTGCGTTAATAAAATCTTAAAACGCTGAAACCCTTGCCTGATGGGCGCATGAGCAAAATCAATAGCGGCTTTGCAACAAAAGAAGATACATTTGCCGTTATAAAACACGCAGCTATGAGCTTGCTTTTTACACCGCTTACCATAAAGAACGTAACCCTTAAGAACAGGATAGTGGTATCGCCGATGTGCCAGTATTCATCTACAGATGGTTTTGCCAATGACTGGCACCTGGTGCACCTGGGCAGCCGGGCCGTAGGCGGGGCAGGGCTGATATTCACGGAGGCTACCGCCGTGGTGCCGGAAGGCAGAATATCACCGCACGACCTGGGTATCTGGAAGGACGGACATATTGAAGGGCTGAAGCGCATCACTGAGTTCATAGGACGGCAGGGTAGTGTGCCGGGCATACAACTGGCGCATGCAGGTCGCAAAGCAAGTACATCTGAACCGTGGAATGGCGATAAATTGGTGGCGCCCGAAGATGGTGGATGGAAGACAGTAGCCCCGAGCGCGATCGCCTTTTCGCCAGAGAAAGACACGCCCAGGGAGCTTACGGTGTCCGATATACAGGAAATAGTTGACTCTTTTGCCGCGGGAGCAGGACGTGCATTGCAGGCAGGATTCAAAGTAATAGAGCTGCACGGGGCACATGGCTACCTGATCAACGAATTTTTGTCGCCACTTAGCAACCTGCGCACCGATGAATACGGAGGCAGTTTTGAGAACCGGACAAGGTTCCTGAAAGAGATAGTGCATGCTGTGCGTGGGGTATGGCCGGCAGAACTCCCGCTGTTCCTGCGCATATCGGCAAGTGACTGGAAAGAAGGAGGCTGGACGGTTGAGGACTCGGTGCAACTTGCAGCGCTGGTAAAAGAGTGGGGCGTGGATCTGATGGATTGCTCATCGGGAGGCGTGGTTGCAGATGTGCGGATACCGGCAGGGCCCGGTTACCAGGTGCCGTTCTCGGCGGCCGTGCGCAAGGCCGGGATGCTGACCGGGGCGGTGGGCATTATTGTGGCGGCGCAGCAATGTGAAGAGATATTGCAGGCGGGCGACGCTGACCTTATTTTTATGGCCAGGGAGCTGCTGCGCGATCCCTATTTCCCTATACATGCAGCAACCGAACTAGGGTATGCAGAAATGGGATGGCCGGTACAATACGAACGCGCCAAACGCGCCAAATGATAAGCTCAGCCCCTTTAACCTTTTGCCCTTTTTACCTTTTAACCGCCATTGAAGATAACTGATTACTTTTGGCACCTCGTATGATATTAGTAACAGGCGCTAGTGGATTTGTGGGCAAGCATCTTGTGCGGTCTTTATCGGCACAGGGAGTTCGCGTGCGCGCTGTTTATAATAGTAATCCTCCTGCTGCTGATGATGCCGGGTTGCCGGGAATTGACTGGACGAAAGCCGACCTGCTGGATATTTACGACGTGGAGGAATGCATGCGCGATATTACTGAGGTCTATCACTGTGCGGCAATAGTATCGTTTTCGCCTGAGCAGCATGCAGCCATGCTCCACTTTAACCCGGAAGCTACTGCCAATCTTGTGAACCAGGCACTGGAGCAGGGCATTCGGAAAATGGTATATCTGAGCTCTGTGGCGGCGCTGGGCCGCCCGGAGGAGCTGGCACAGAAAATAACCGAAGAGGCGCAATGGGAGGAAAGCAGTTACAACTCGGCCTACGGCATCAGCAAATACCTGGCTGAAAGAGAAGTGTGGCGAGGTATTGGGGAAGGGTTGAATGCAGTGATCATCAATCCGGGCATAATACTTGGAGAAGGAGATTGGAACAAAGGATCGGCCGGTCTGTTCCGGATAGCCTGGAACGAATTCCCATTCTACACGCACGGAACCACATCGTGGGTGGACGTGGCGGATGTAGTGGCCATTATGCAGTTGCTGATGAACAATGACGCAGATGCTGAGCGCTATATAGTAAGCGCAGGCAACTATTCTTACAAGGATATTTTTGACAAAATGGCCACCGCGCTCGGCAGGAAGAAGCCGCGCTTTGCAGCGGGTAAATTGCTTACCGAGCTGGTGTGGCGCGCCATGTGGCTGAAGGGATTGATGGGTAAGAGCAGAACCATTACCCGCGAAACCGCCAACAATGCTACCGCACAGTCGCTGTATGACAACAGCAAACTTTTGCAACAATTTCCGTCATTTACGTATCAGTCTATAGAACAAACTGTAAGCAGGGTTGCAGCCGCCTTTTTACGCGCACGCTGACAGCCGCTGTTGGTACGATTTATATACTGCAAAAGCAGGAAGGGGAGGACATTCTTTACCTGTTTTGTAATATTCAAGTCTGTCTGTTCAAGGGACAAAAAAGTAAAAGTTTTTCTTTTTTAACGAAAACAGTCGTAAACTTGCATCACGGAAAACAACAAAGAGTTCCTTCCTGTATTCCGGTTTACTGGAAATTCCCATTTTGACATAGTAGATATTTCTCAATTCACTTTTGACAATAACAGTTGTTATTAAGCTTTTAAACAAAACATTTATTTAGAAAAATAAAAGGCATGCCTTACGACATTGTACAATTAAACGATATGCTCGTTCCTGAGCTATTGGATGTAGCCGTTAACCTGAATATTGAAAATACCCGCGGGCTCGATAAGCAGGCCCTGATCTATAAGATACTTGATCAACAGGCCCTGAACGGCAAAACAGAAGATACATCGAAAAAGAAGAGAGGCCGCAAGCCTAAAGAAGAAACTGCACCAGCCACCGTTGCTACAGCAGCGCCTGTGGCGGAAACGCCAGTTGCTGCACCGGTTGCAAATGCAGCGCCGGCTGCAGTCGAAGCTCCGGCCAACGCAGCAGACGATAACGGAGAAAAAAGAAAGCGCGGCCGCAAACCACGTGAGAACCAGGGCGGACAGGCAAAACCATTTGCTGCACCCGCAGAAGGGAACGACGGAAAAGCTGAAGCAAGCCGCTGGGCTGAAAATAAGAACGAAGAAAACAGGAAGGCCGAAGCGCCGGCGCAAGCTGCCGCTGCAGAGCCAACCGGCATTATCATGCCGGCAGAAAATACGGAGACGCCTGCTGCACAACCTGCAGAAACAGAACGTCCGCAGCAACAGCCGCAATTCAACCGTCACCAGCATCAGCAGCGCCGCGAGCAACCTCAGACATCCTTTAACCTGGATTTTGACGGAGTTGTTGCCAGCGAAGGTGTATTGGAGATGATGCCGGATGGCTATGGTTTCCTGCGCAGCAGCGATTACAACTACTTAAGCTCGCCCGATGATATTTATGTGTCGCCATCGCAGATAAAGCTGTTTGGCCTGAAGACAGGTGATACCGTGAAAGGCAATGTGCGCCCGCCTAAGGAAGGCGAAAAATACTTTGCACTGCTGAAAGTAGAGACCATAAACGGTAAACTGCCGGATGAGATACGCGACCGCGTTCCGTTCGATTACCTGACACCGCTGTTCCCTTTCGAAAAACTGAACCTGACAACTACAGGCAGCAATTTCAGCACCCGCATCATGGATCTGTTCACCCCTATAGGTAAGGGTCAGCGCGGTCTTATTGTGGCGCAGCCCAAGACGGGTAAAACCATGTTGCTGAAAGAAGTGGCCAATGCCATTGCCGCTAATCACCCTGAGTGCTACCTGATGATAGTGCTGGTGGATGAAAGGCCGGAAGAAGTGACCGATATGCAGCGCAGTGTGCGCGCAGAAGTCATCGCTTCTACGTTTGATGAACCTGCTGATAAGCACGTAAAAGTTTCTACCATAGCATTGCAGAAGGCAAAGAGGCTGGTAGAAGTAGGCCATGATGTGGTGATACTTCTCGATTCCATCACCCGCCTGGCGCGCGCACACAATACTGTGGCCCCCGCAAGTGGCAAGGTGCTGAGTGGTGGTGTGGAAGCCAATGCCATGCAGAAGCCCAAGCAATTTTTTGGTGCTGCCCGTAAAATAGAGAACGGCGGCTCGCTGACCATACTGGCCACTGCGCTGATAGATACAGGCTCCAAGATGGATGAAGTGATCTTTGAAGAATTCAAGGGTACCGGTAACATGGAATTGCAGCTTGACCGCAAATTGTCTAACAAGCGTATCTTCCCGGCTATAGATATTACCTCTTCATCTACCCGCCGCGACGACCTGTTGCTGGAAAAGGACATCCAGAACAAGATGTGGCTGCTGCGCAACCATATTGCCGACATGAACGTTGATGAGGCAATGAACTTCCTGCTGAAGCAGATGAAGGGCACCCGTAGCAACGAGGAATTCCTGGCAACGATGAATAAATAAATTACCGGCTATCATATTGAAAGGGCGGCATTTTTGCCGCCCTTTTTTTGTGTCATTGTGCATGAGGCTAAGGGTCATTTACTCGTAGTTCGACCATAGCGAACGCAGCCACTAAAAGATAGGGAGTTCAATTTTCTATGCAAAAAGCATTATGTAAAAGAATGTTTATATAATGCTTTTTGTTATCTTTACGATAAATCTCTTCTTATGAAACTCCTATCAATGTTTGTGGTACTTGCACTGGTGTTCTCTGCCTGCAGAAAAGACAAAGATGACAATCACCCTGTTTATCCGGTAGACGCCGCTCTGCTTTCGGATTTCAGTTTTTCGCCAGGTACTTATTGGATATATCAGGATACGGCAACAGGCGTGTTGGACAGTGCGTGGGTAACTGCCAGGGCTTCTGATAGTGTGCCGCTTGGTTGTGTGATCGTGCCCAATGAGACCTATTATCAGCAGATGACCGTCAGCATTGCGGTTAAATCCATCACACCGTATGCCAGCGATTCTGCCACATGGGTATTTACGATGGAAGATACCACGCTTTACTTTTACCAGTGGGATAGCAATGATAGCGCTACTTACATGATGGGTGGCTTCGCCCTTGCCAATTACCCGATCAAAACGGGAGATTGCCACAGGAACACCGGTTGCATATTCTCACGCGATAGTTCCAGCATACAGGGCACTTCAATGGCGTTCAGTTCCGGGGCCTGCTCGTTCAGCAACGTGGCATTATCACTCCACACCAATAGCCTGGTCATTCCCAATGCCATAAAGTGTGATGATCACTTTTATATAGCGCCGGGAGCGGGTATAGCTAAGCTATCGCTCAGTCATCCGTCCTCATCCACTTATCGCACGCTGCAACTGGTGCGCTATCATGTAGTGAAATAGAATTACTTCCCTTTGAATTCAGGCTTGCGCTTTTCCAGGAATGCGCGCACCCCCTCGCGGAAATCTTCAGTGCTGCCCGCCTGCACCTGCACTTGTTTTTCCATACCTAACTGTTCTTCGAGCGAGTTGGAAAAAGAGCTGTTGAGCAGGCGCTTGGTGAGGCCTATGCCGCGTGTGGGCATCTGTGCCAGCATCACTGCCATTTTTCGGGTCTCGTCGGCAAAAGTCTCTTCCGGGTAGGTTTTGAATATCATGCCCATCCCCACTGCGTCGGCAGCAGTCACTTTTTCGGCGGTCATCATCAATGCAGCAGCGCGCTGCATGCCCACCAGGCGTGGCAGGAAGTAAGTGCCACCGCTGTCTGGTATCAATCCTATTTTGCTGAAAGCCTGTATGAACGATGCATTGTTGCTGGCCAGTACTATGTCGCAGGCGAGCGCCAGGTTAGCGCCTGCCCCTGCTGCTACGCCATTAACCGCAGCAATCACCGGTTTTTCCATATTGCGGATGCGCAGGATGGTGGCATTGTAATGCTCTTCCACCATGCGTGCGAAATCTTCCGGGCTTGGGTTGGCTGCTTCTGAGAGGTCCTGACCAGAGCAAAAACCTTTGCCGGCGCCGGTAATATGTACACAGCGCACGGAATCGTCTGCCGCGCAATCATCGAGATGCGCCTGCAGGGTCATCGCCATGTCGCGGTTATAGCTGTTGTATGTCTCAGGACGATTGAGCGTAATGTAGCCTACGCCATGCTCTTTGTGCAGCAATACGGAACTCATGCAGCAAAAGTAACTACATGGCCAGCAATTTGCAAAGGCATCAGATGGAAGAATACGTGCGCTTGCCCGTGGCCATATCAAATGCCTGCAGGTAGTTGCCGTTGGTATCGTTGCCCTCCATCAGCAGGTTGTTCTTATACATGCTCAGGAAAATATATTCCTGCCCGGCAGTTGGTTTTTTCACGTCGGCTATCCAAAGCACCTTTCCCGTCTTTACATGGAATGCGACCAGGCTGATACCCGGCGCCGATTTGTAATAGCGCGCCATGACCAATACAGAATCATTGAGCAGGGCCTCCGTGGCCAGTTTCGATGGATTGTTTTCCTTAATCGACCATTTGCCCATGCTGCTGGATACGGTAAGAGCTTTGGCTTTCTCGTCTTTCATGAGGTAGCCAGCAATGCTTTTTTCGTCGCTGCTGCGGATAATGCCACAAACGGAAGATTCCAATGGATTAGCCTTACCGTCTTTCAGGTCCACCACTATGGTCTTATGAATATCGTGAGATACCAATGAGGTGAACACCAGGTAGCGATCGGTAGTGCCGAGATAAGTGAGATAGGGTTGTTTAAATTCGGTGCCTCCTTTTTCTACGACCTTGGTATGGGGGAATGCCTGTTTCATGCGCACGTGACCATATTCGTCGTACTTAGTGATGCGGTAGCCCGTTTCTGCATCGAAGCGCTGTATGTAGACAACACCGTCGGAAACAGGAATAAAGAAATTGTTGCCGGGAACAATGTCGTATTTATTGTTGCCGGAATTGCAGTCCACCAGCACTTCCCGCTCGCTGTTGGGCGCTTTCATGCCTATGTGGTTGTCATCTGCCACACGGAATGTTCTGCCTTTGAAAGTCACTTCTTTCAGGGCGGTTGTCATGTTGCCGGGAACCACAAAGCGGCAGGCATATTTGCCGGAGTGTTTAAAGTCATTGTCTGCTGAGGCTGCAGTATCGCATTTCTTGTATGTATCCAGGTCCAGCCACCCATTGTTAATACTGTAAAGATTCTGTGCACCGGCCTTGAGCGCGCCCAGGGATAAAAGCAGAGAAGCGCATATGTAGAATTTCCTCATCGTTAATGCATTTTTAACAAATGTATAGAAAACTCTTTTGAATCCATAATAAACAAAACGTTTATTCCCGGCTTAACGAAGAGATTATATCAGGAACGCGCAACTACTCTGAAAAAGTGGCTTACGATGACAAATTGTCCCGGACGAAATTGAGCAGGTTGATGGCAAAGGTGTCCCAGCTATACTTATTTTTTTCGCGCCGGAGGTTGGCTTCAATGCCATCAATGGGTAAGGTATAGAACTTTTGAATGGCCCCTGCAATGCCATTGGCGTCCGGTTCGGCTATATAGCCCACCTGGCCATCGGGCACAACCTCGGCAAGTCCGCCAACGTTCGTAACGATCACTGGTTTCTCGAATTGGTAAGCGACCAGTGTGATGCCGCTTTGGGTGGCATGTTTGTAGGGCTGCACCACCACATCGGCTGCGGAGAAGAAATATTTTATTTCGCTGTCGGGTATGTAATCGGTGAAGAGATGAACTTTTTCTTTGAGGGCCTGCGTGCTGATGATCTCCGCGCAGCGGGCTGCCAATTCTTTATCGTAGTATTCGCCGGCCACTATGAGCTCAGCGCCGGTCTCTTTTGCTGCATGCTGCGACATTGCCTGAAGCAAAATATCAAGACCCTTATAGTCGCGGATGAAGCCGAAAAAGAGCATGTATCTTTTTGCCGGATCCAGTTTCAGGTGGCCAAGAGCTTGCGATCTGTCCACGCCAGCTCCGTAGGTATCATAAACAGGATGGGGGGCAAAGAAAGCAGGTTTGTTGCTGAATTGAGCCAGGTCGCGAAGCACATCCTTGCTCATGGTCAGAAAGCCATCTACAGCTTTCACAAAGTATTGCGTGAACTGTTTATCTCCCGGACGTTTTTCGTGCGGGATGATGTTGTCGGCAATGCACAGCACCCTGGTGCGCTTATTACTGCGCGCCCGCCGGAGTATAGTGCCGAGTGCCGGGCCCATGAAGGGCAGCCAGTAGCGCACGATAACCAGGTCGAATTGCTCTTTCTTCATGGCATTGCCCACAGCAAGCCAGTTGAGCGGGTTGACGGAATTAATGACCGTCCGGATATCCAGGCCGGGCGGTGCGGGCTCGTCGGTAAATTGTGTTTTGCCGGGGAAAAGGAAATTGGGGTATTGCAATGAGAAGGAATAGAGCACGACCGTGTGACCCATGTCCTGCAGTTGCCTGCCCAGCCGGGCATTATAGGTAGCCAGGCCACCGCGCAGCGGATGCGCAGGGCCGATGATGGCTATTTTCATGCGAACAGCGTTTTAAAATCGGCCTGTGCCTTTTCGTAGTCGGCCGGCACGCCGATGTCAATAAAGTAGGCATCGCTTTCAAATCCGAAGAACTTACCGTCCTTCACGTATTGTTCCAGGTAATCCTTCTCGAAGGAGAACTTCCCTTTCAGCGGGCGCGCCAGGAAGGCCTCCCGGTTAATAACATAGACCCCGCCATTGATGAGGCCCTTGTCTGTCGGCTTCTTTTCTTCGAATGAGGAGATGACATTATTTGCGCCAGGGCGGACAATGCCATAACGGTCGAAATTTTCCATTGGTTTCAAAGCCAGTGTCACCTCAGCCTTTTGTTTGCGGTGGAACGCCATGATCTCGCGCAGGTTGATGTTGAACATGGTATCTCCGTTGACGACCACCACATCATCTGTTTCGGCATCTTCAATAGCAGCCAGTATGCCGCCGCCAGTGCCCAGCGGTTCTTGTTCGATAACATAATCTACCTCAAAGCCAACATCCTGGCCATCGAGCCATTCTATCACTGCCTTATTCTTATAACCCAGCGACAACATGACGCGGGTGCAATATTTATCGAGGTAAGTGAACAGGTAACTAAGGAATGGGGCATTATTTACCGGAGCCATACACTTTGGCTGCTCCGTTCCGATGACACCCTGAAGCCTGGTGCCCAGGCCACCTGCAAGTACTATTGCTTCCATGTTGTTATCAATGAATTTTCCAGGTAAACAATCCTTTTTCGGTGAACTGGTAGGGGCTGAAGGAGCCGCCAAATGCAGCGAGGGCGCTCTTGACATGATGGCGCGTGTTGCCGGGGCAATAGAACATCATGAACCCGCCACCGCCTGCGCCCGATATTTTGCCGCCGGTAGCGCCGGCTTTCAGTGCAGCCGCATATATTTCATCCAGCGAATCGTTGGAGATGTCTTTGGCCATCTGCTTTTTATAACGGAAGCCCGCATCCAGTATGCTGCCTATCTCGTGGATATGTCCTTTCAAAAGGGCTTCCTTCATCATTTGTGCCTGGACCTTAAGATTGTGCATCGCGTCTATGGAAGACTGCTTTTTCTCAACCACATTCTGGCTCTGCGCAGCGATGATGGTGGATGACAACCGGCTGGTAGCGGTGAAATAGAGCAGCAGGTTATTTTCCAGTTCGTACAGGTACTCCGGTTTTATGCGCAGGGGGTTAACGATCACTTTGTTGCCCTCAAAGAATTCCATGTAATTGACACCGCCGAAAGTAGCTGCATACTGGTCTTGCTTGCCACCTGCCATGGCCAGGTCCACGCGCTCCACATCATAGGCTATTTGTGCCACATCATATTCGCCGAGGGGCAGTTTCATCCATTCGGCAAAAGCGCCGACTATAGCCACCGTGAGTGTGGAAGAGCTGCCCAGGCCGCTGCCGGGAGGCGCATCTACATATGTGGACAACCGGAAACCGGCGGGTACCGGGCCAAATTTGCGCACGATATAGTTGTACACACCTTTGGCAAGGTCGAGCTGGCCGTTAACGGGCAGTACTTCGGTTTTGTCGAGGGTTATGACCTCTGCCCTGTCTATGGCATCGATCACCACCTTATCGCCGGGTAGTGGCTCTATGCTGGCATAGGCATACAGGGATATGGTAGCGTTGAGTATGGCGCCGCCATACAGGTCGCAATAAGGACTGACATCGGTGCCGCCACCGGCAAGCCCGATGCGCAAGGGCGCTTTGCTTCGGTATATCATATTAAGGCTGCTAAATTAATAAAATAACAGGCAGGCCGAACATGTGGGCATCCGATAGGCAGGGACGAGGCTTTTTCTTAACTTGTGCCCAAATAACAGTAGCAATGGGTGCGATCATAGAGGTGAAAGACCTGGTCAAGAAATATGGGGATTTTGAAGCCGTAAAAGGCATCAGTTTTGAAGTGCATGAGGGGGAGATATTTGGCCTGCTGGGGCCTAACGGCGCAGGAAAGACCACAACACTTGAGATCATTGAAACGCTCCGGGAAAAGACCTCGGGCAAGGTGATAGTAGATGGCATGGACCTGGACAAAGACCCACAGTCGATAAAGAACATCATTGGCGTGCAGTTGCAGGCGGCCGGTTATTACCCCGGGCTTAACCTGAAGCAGATCATCGCGCTGTTTTCCGGCCTTTACAACCGCGACATAGACCCTATGGCCCTGCTGGATACGGTGAACCTGAGAGATAAGGCCAAGGCCAAATTCAAAAATCTTTCGGGTGGCCAGAAGCAGCGGTTTTCCATAGCCACCACGCTCATCAATCAGCCAAAGATCATTTTTCTGGATGAGCCTACCACCGGGCTTGACCCGCAGGCGCGCCGCAATTTGTGGGAACTGATCAAACAATTGCGCGACAGAGGTGCTACTGTAGTGATCACTACGCACTATATGGATGAAGCGGAGGAACTTTGCGAGCGGGTAGCTATTGTGGACAGCGGCCAGATCATTGCGCTGAGCACACCGGCTGAGCTTATAGACAACCTCATCGCTTCAGGTTTCAAACGGCAGAAAGAAGTAAAAGCCGCCAACCTCGAAGATGTGTTCCTGAGCATGACCGGAAAGGAGTGGCGCGAAGGTTAGTTTGGCCATCCCCCCGATAGTTTTGACTGTATTGTGCAGAAAGCTGTTATTCTTCGCTTAGAGCGCGGTCTATTTTTTCGCTCAGTTTGCCCAGTTCGTCCACCAGCAGCGGATCGTTGAATGAGTCCATAGCTGTATCTGCGGCATAGGATAGCAGGCACATCGCAATGAAGTCCTGTTCGTCCTTCCCGGCATAATGGGCGCGCATTTCAGATATTTTATCATCGGCCAGTTTTACTGATTTGCGCACAGCAGATTCCTCTTCAGGCTTTATCCTTAACCGGTAGCTGCGACCGGCAAGCCATACGTTTATGGCCATTGATCCGTCACTCATGATCCTTGTGTTAAAGGTTGTTCTGAATTGGTTTTATCTTCCTCGGTTTCCGGTGTGTGCTGCAGCTTTTTATTGGTATAGACCAGTATCAGCAGGGCGAACACGCCAATGGAAATAGCGGCATCAGCGATATTGAACACGGGCTCGAAGAATACGAAATTCTTACCTCCCAGGAATGGCACCCAATGTGGCATCGGGCCATCTATAATGGGCACATAAAGCATATCCACCACTTTGCCCTGCAGAAACTTGCCGTAGCCAGCGCCAAAATTTGTGAAATGCGCAACTGAGGTGGCATTGTGCGTCTGCATCATGCTGCTGAGGCTTTCGTAATTGCCGGACAAGCAGGAATAAGGACTATCAGTGAAAATGAGCCCGTAGAACATACTGTCTATCAGGTTGCCAAGTGCGCCGGCCAGAATGAGCGAACCGCAGATGATAACGCCCCTGGAATACCTGCGCACAACAAGACGTTTGAGCAAAAAGAAGCCGAACGTAACCGCAATGAGGCGAAAGGAGGACAGAAGTATTTTTCCGAAAACCGATTCACTGATCTTCAGGCCATAGGCCATGCCCTCGTTCTCAATGAAGTGCAGGCGGAACCAACTGCCGATCATTTTTACATCATCGCCGTTCACGAAATGCGTCTTGATGTACAATTTGAGCAATTGATCAGCAAAGATGATCAGCAAAACAATAATGATGGCACTACGATATTTCAAAGCGGAATGGTTGATGACAATGGGCGCAAATATAATATAAACAGTTGGTGCATGGCGGCCTGTACGGTTGCCATTTAGTTAAAATGGGCGGTCTATTCAACTGCCAGTAGCGTCATTTCCCGTTCTTCGGGGCCAGCCGTGGTAATATTGACCGACAAATAGGGTGGGCGCAGCAGGCCGGGTGCTTTTTCCGGCCACTCGACAAAACAATGCACAAGTCCATGGTGCGCTTGCAGCAGGTAGTCTTCCATGCCTGCGGAGATAGCATCGGCGCTGTCGCGAAGCCGGTACCAGTCCATGTGGTAGATAACCCGGTCGTTACCTTCGGCTTCATAGTGATATTCGTTGACCAGGGCAAACGTGGGCGATGAAACATGATCCTGCACCTGGAGCAAGGCACACAGGTGGCTGATAAGCGTGGTTTTACCTGCGCCCATATCTCCGCTGAAAGTGAAAATGGAGAATGATCCCATCAGTTGCTTCAGCCTTGCTGCTGCCTGGTCTATATCGCTGAGCGAATATGCCCGGCGTTCGTTTTCCTGTATTTTGTCTCTGCTATTGTCCATTTCCCTCAAAACTTCACTTTTTTTGGTAAGGCCTGATTATTAAATTAATGTGATTGCGTAAATTGCTAGCGAAACCTCTATCGCAGCAATTATTCTAAACCTTAAATTTTAAAAAAGCAAAGAAAATGAAAAAGTTAGTTACTTATGTAGCACTTGTTTCAAGCCTACTGGGCGGCAAGGCAATGGCCACCGCGCATAGCTGGCAGGAAATACCGAAGGGGAGCGCTCCTTCCACCCAGATCCAGGCATTTCACCCCACCAATTACCTGGTTTACACCTTTGATGAAGAATTGCTGAAGACCCAGATGTTTAGCCTGTCAACCGACCCGAATGAGGCTATGATCGTTGAATTGCCCATGCCCGACGGAAATTTCCGCAATTTCAAGGCGTGGCAGGATCCGATGCTGCCGGACGAGCTGGCTGCTAAATATCCGGATATCAAGACATTTACTATAGTGGCGGCAGATGATGCGCGCGTTACCGGTAAGCTGGACTTCACCCTGTTTGGCTTTCATGCCATGGTGCTGGATGCCGATAACACTTACATGATAGATCCGTACGATCATTTTCATGACGGTTACTACATGGTACACTTTAAGCGCGATGAAACCCGCCAGGCGGGCGAACTGATGCACTGCCAGGTGAAAGGCAAGGATGAAACAGGCCCAGCCGGTGATGCATTGCAACTGGCACAGGCACCTTTGCCAAAGCTGGCCGCTAAAACGGTTAATGCTTATACCAGGCGCACTTACAGGCTGGCTCTTTCTGCTGATTCCTTCTATTGCCGTGCAGCTACCGGTCTTACGTCTCCAACTGTAGCCCAGGCACTGAGCTGCATGACCACATCGATGAACAGGATCAACGGCGTGTATAACCACGAATTTTCCGTTCAGATGAACTTCTGTACAAAAGAGGATACACTGATATTCGGTTGCTCTGGCCACACGAACGGCAATGATCCGTTTGCTACTATCGACAATAATGGTGGCGCGTGCTTGTCTCAAAACCAGCCAGTATGTGATGGCCGTATCGGTTCGGCCAATTACGACGTGGGCCACGTGTTCACCACAGGCGGCGGCGGCATCTCATCACTCGGCGTGGTTTGCCAGAATGGTTCCAAAGCGCAGAGTTGCACAGGATCACCAAGTCCGACCGGCGATGGATTTGACATAGACTATGTAGCACATGAGATGGGCCATGAGTTTGGTTCTGAACATACCTTCAATAATAATATGGACGGAAGCTGTGGTGGTAATGCAGTGAGCACATGTGCTTATGAGCCAGGCAGTGGCGCCACCATCATGGACTATGCCGGTATCTGCGATCCGGATGACCTTCAGTATCACAGCGATGCTTACTTCAGTTCATCCAGCGAGCAGCAGATCATTGATCAGCTTGTTTCTACAGAAACATCATGTGCAGTTACCTCTGCTACCAGCAACAAACTGGTGAGCATTCCGGCATTTTCTGCATCATACACCATCCCTTATAAAACGCCATTTGAACTGGTTGGCCCTACGGCTGCCGATTCAGTTGCTGATACCGCCATCACGTATGACTGGGCACAATGGAACCTGGGCGATTTTGGCAAGGAGCTGGTGAATACGCACCTCAGAGGCCCTATTTTCAGGTCATACTACCCGTCTTCTACTCCGTTGCGTGTGTTCCCAAAACTGAGCATGGTGCTGTCGGGGACTTTAAGCAATGCCGGTGTTGAAGGCGCCGAAGGCGAAAAAGTTCCGGATACGGCACGTTTCATGACCTTTAAAATGGCTGTGCGCGATATGATCAGCGGTAATGGAGCCTTCACCCTGCCGGATGATACTATTCATATCAATGCGGTGGCCACCTCTACTTTCCAGGGCTTTAAGGTTACCAGTCAGGGCGCTTCTGGCATCAGCTATAATGGCGGATCTACGCAGACCATCACCTGGAATGTTGTGGGCACCAACGCTGCTCCGGTAAGCGCATCGAATGTGGACATTTATATGTCGCTTGACGGCGGTAACACATGGTTCTACCATGTAGGCACCTTCCCCAATAGCGGAACGGCATCTATTACGGTGCCTAATCCTGCGACCACCAGCAGCACTTGCCGTTTCAAGGTCAAGGGCGGCAATAATGTATTCTTCAACGTGAACCTGTCCAACTTCACTGTAAGCCACAACTCATCATTGCCTAATTCATCTTCAGTGGCCAATGTCAATACACTTTCAGGCAGCCTGAAGGTATTCCCAGTTCCTGCTACTGATGTGCTGCACATTACCACTGGTATCAGCACGTCTGTTTTCGCGGTAATTTATAATACCGTAGGGCAGAAGGTATGGGATGGCACTATCAATGATAACACAGACATTGCTACAGGTACATGGGCGCGTGGTGTGTATCACATACAGTTCATCACTGCAGATGGTACCGACAAAACAGTGAGGTCGGTCATACTGCAATAATATTCTTTCAATTCTTTTAGAAACGGCCCTGCTTAATGCGGGGCCGTTCTCATCATATACCGATGTTGCGTTGCTGCCGCATCCGGAGTAATTGAGCTAACAACCCTTTATTTCTGTTAACTTTGGCCACTATTTTTAGCATATGCTGCAATTTGAAAAGTTTGTTCTGGATAACGGATTGAGGGTGCTGGTGCATGAGGATACATCGACGCCAATGGCTGCAATGAACATTATTTATGATGTTGGTGCGCGTGATGAAGAAAGATCGCGAACAGGGTTTGCGCACCTTTTCGAACATCTGATGTTCGGCGGCAGCGTGAATATTCCGGAATATGACGAGCCGTTGCAGATGGCTGGTGGCGAGAACAATGCCTACACAACCAACGACATTACCAACTACTACATACAACTGCCGCTTAAGAACCTGGAGACAGCTTTTTGGCTGGAGAGCGACCGTATGCTGTCGCTGGCATTCAGCGAAAAGAGCCTGGATGTGCAGCGTAAAGTAGTGTGCGAAGAATTTAAGGAGCATTATCTGAATAAGCCCTATGGAGACGCATGGCATTTGTTGCGCAAGCTGGCCTATAAAGTGCATCCGTATCAATGGCCAACCATCGGCGAGAACCTTGAGCAGATAGAAACTGCTAAGCTGGATGATGTGAAGGCGTTCTTCTTCAAGCATTACTGCCCTGTGAACGCCGTGATGTGCGTGGCTGGCAATGTGACGGTGGCCCAGGTACGCGGGTTGGCTGAGAAATGGTTCGGAAATATCCCCTCTGGCGTAAAGTACGAACGACATATACCTGCCGAACCCAGGCAGGAAGATGCGCGGACGGAAACTGTGGAGGCCGATGTGCCACTGAACGCTTTGTATAAAGCCTGGCATATCGTTGGCCGGCTCACGCAGCCTTATTACGCTACAGATCTTATTACAGAGATCATGGGCAGTGGTTATGCATCGCGCCTGTATCAGCGCCTGGTGAAGGAGGAACAACTGTTCAGCAGCATCAGTTGCTACCACACGGGCAGCCTGGATGCCGGCTTGCTGGTAGTAGAAGGGAAAGTGCGCGAAGGCCGCGACGTCGAAGAAGCCAACCAGGCCGTGGAGCGGGAGATAGCGCTGCTGGTTGACAATGGGATAACCGCAGATGAATTGCAGAAGTCGAAGAACAAGATAGAGGCGATGATCGCATTTGAAGATATGTCGCTGCTGAACAGGGCCAATAACCTGGCATTTTATGAACTGCTCGGAAACGCCGCGATGATCAATGATGAGCTGGAAAAATACCAGGCGGTGACCGCCGACTACCTGTTAGCCACTGCAAGGGAGATATTCCGGCCGGGCAATTGCAACACACTGCTCTATAAAATAAAGAGGCAAGCTTAAACTTACACACACGAACACATGCTTTTTGAAGGAAAAATCGCTGCGGGCAATGCGGCTTTCGACAATCGTATCACTCAGTTATTTGGCATACAGTATCCGATCATCCAGGCGGGCATGATATGGGCATCCGGCTGGCGGCTGGCCAGTGCGGTAAGCAATGCAGGCGGCCTGGGCATCATAGGCGCCGGAAGCATGTATCCTGCCGTTTTGCGCGAAAACATTCAGAAGTATAAGGCAGCGGGTAATAAGCCTTATGCGGTGAACCTGCCTTTACTGTACCCGGATATTGAAGAGCTGGTGAACATTGTGCTGGAAGAAGAAGTGCCGATCGTGTTTACATCTGCCGGTAATCCCAAAACCTGGACGGCGAAGTTCAAAGAGCACGGGCGCAAAGTAGTGCATGTGGTATCGAGCGCTAAGTTTGCGCGCAAGTGCGAAGAAGCGGGGGTGGATGCAGTAGTTGCCGAAGGTTTTGAAGCCGGCGGACACAACGGGCGCGAAGAAACAACAACACTTTGCCTGATCCCATCTGTGCGTGAGTCAATAAGCATTCCGCTGATCGCCGCCGGCGGCATTGCCACAGGCCGGGCTATGTATGCCATGATGGCGTTGGGTGCAGAAGGGGTGCAGATAGGCAGCCGGTTCGTTTGTACAGACGAGGCATCGAGCCATCTGGCCTTTAAGGAGGCGGTAGTAGCAGCTAACGAAGGCGACACAGCCCTTACGCTGAAACAGTTGACACCAGTGCGGCTGATAAAAAATGCTTTTTACAAGAAAATACTGGAAGCCGAAGCGTCGGGTGCAGATGTGCAGGCGTTAAATGAGTTGCTGGGCCGTGGACGTGCAAAGAAAGGCATGTTCGAGGGTGATATGCAGGAGGGCGAGTTAGAGATAGGGCAGGTGAGCAGTATCATCAACAAGATTATGCCTGCAGGCGACGTAGTGAAGGAAGTGTGGGCCGAATTTTGTGCTACTGCCGCAGCGCCATTTCGCTTTTAGATCATTTCTTTTTCAGCGCATACTTCAAGCTTCTGCCAAGGGCGGTGAGGCGTGACTTTATAAGGTCAGACGATGAAATTACAGCCTTCGCTGGTGAGTAGCTCGCCGGCTTTATTGCTGCTATTGCGTTTTCATACCTATCCAGGCAAATGGCCATGCTGAATTCTGCTTCTGCCAGCCGACGGGCTGCTGCAGTCCTTTTAAGCGCAGGTATTGCCGCCAGTTCTTTCAGGCATCTTGCTGCTGCTGCTATATCGCCGGTATCAAATATGCGGAAGCATGCCGAAGCTTCCATATGATGTTCGTAATCTTCGATACCGCTCACGCGGGTGCCCGCGAAACCACAACCCGAGGCCAGCGCCTCCATCATAGAAATAGGCGTGCCTTCGAAGTCGGACGTCAGCAGCAAGGCGTCTGCCTGGTACAGGTGCTGCTGCACCTGGTCTTTGGTCTGCCAGCCAGCGAAGGTAATACTACCCGCCACTCCGGCCGATGTCGTTGCATTCTGAAGCGCCGCTTTATCACTTCCGTCGCCAATAACCGTCAAGTGACAGGCTGTGTTTTGGGTCTTCAGCAAGGCAACTACTTTCACCAGGTCTCCTACTCGCTTCTGGTAATTGATGACACGGCCCACATACACCATTTTCAAAATGCTGCCATTGCCGCCTGTTTCCTCTTTTCGCTGTGCAGGCAATTCAATGCCGCAGGGTATCGTGAAAATGAGATCGCCAGGTATCTGTGGGCATTGGTGGCCGGTTTTGCTATGTACCCTTTGCGACACGCATGCAAACACTCCGATGGCAGTATAATGTTTGCGGGCAAGATCGTAGTACTGTTGTTCGTCGCTATGCAGCACACCTACGAAAGGGTATGATGCGCGAAGCGCTGCAGCGGTATCCCACACAGCAGCATCGTCGGAGAGTATCACCGGCGTGCCGGCGGGCACATGTTTTGCCAGCAGGCTGCAATAAACATATGTGCGGTACTGTGGTGTACCCAGCTCAAACTCATCGCCGGCAGGTGCGGTCACCAGGGTAACACTGTGTGTTGTTTTCTGCAACAACTGCACCATCGTTTCGGCTGACCTTGCTGAAATAAAAGGAGATGACGGCGCTACTGTAACGAAATAGACCTTGTAACCGCGATGAGAAAATGCGACAGCGGCATCTGCCATCCAGCGGGTAACGCCACCCCGGTGATAAGGGTGGCAGAGAAAAGCTATTGTTCGTTTATCCGTTGCCATAATAAATATTGATCGGGCGGTCAGCTCCTGTTTTTTCCCACCGAGTTAAACCATCGGTAGAAGCATACGATCCTCCACGGCATGAAATCAAACTTTCGTTGTCCGTCTGCCATTTGCTCAAAATATTTTTTTACTTCTGCCGCGTTCAAAATGGATCCGTCGAATTGCTGGCATGCTTTGTCGATCTGGCTGGTGAACCATTCCCTTCCTTCGGTTCTCAGCCATACTTCTTCCGGCGTCACAAAGCCCATTTTGTCCTTTCGGTTTTCGATAGCTTCCGGAATAATGTTGTGCATGGCATCGCGCAATATGGTTTTCCTGATGCCATTTTTATAGACAAAGCGCTCTGGCAGTCCCAATGTAAATTCCATCAGGCGGAAATCCATGAAAGGCGTCCTTGATTCAACACTCCATGCCATAGAATTATGGTCTTCATACCTCAGCAAAGCCGGGAGCGGCTCATGATAGATCTGCCTTAACAGGTTTTCCTGCAGGCTGCCTGCGTGCAGGCTGTAAATGGAAGATTTTTCTCCCCCTGTTACATAGGCCACGTCCGGGCCGCTGCCAAGCGCCAGATTCTGTGGCAGCATTTTGCCCAGTAAGGGTGAATTGTGTTTCAATGCCCCCAATATGAAGCCTTTCGGCCAATGTCCTTTCTGCTTTTTGTAAGCCTGCGCTTCCTCCAGCATGGCACTGAACTTAGCCTTGCGGAACAATCCGTTGTAAAAGGCCATGTCGTTCCCGCCATAACCGGCCAATTGCTCGTCAGCACCCTGTCCGTCTATCATTACTTTAAGACCTACTTCGTGGGTCTTCTTGAATACGGCCCACTGACTGAACTGCGATGTGCTGCCGGTAGGCTCGTCCTGGTGCCAGAGGAAATCATCCAGCTCATCTACCAACTGTTTAAAATTGGGGAATGTGCGATGCGGCCTTGCGTTCGTTTTCTTAACAACTTCTTCCGCAAATTTCCATTCGTCAAATCTTGCCTCCTCATAGCATGCGGTAACGGTCTCCTGGCCTTCATTGCTACCGCCCGCTTTCAACAGGTCTGAAGCAATGCAGACTATGCTGGACGAATCGAGGCCGCCAGACAAACAAGAACCTACCGTCACGTCTGAGCGAAGCCTGAGTTTTACCGAGTCGGTCAGCAGGTTCCTGAATTCGCCAACTGCCTGGTCATAATTGCCAGACCATGTCTTCGGTTTTAGCTGATACCAGGGCTCTATTTTAATATTAAAATCGTCCTGCCCGACGTTGGCATATATATAGTGGCCGGGAGGAAGCATCTGAATATTTTTGTCGAATGTTTGTGCCGAATGATTGACAGCACCTGTAGCAAGGTATTGCCGAACCACCGGCATATTCAGTTCTAATTTGTAGCCGGGCATTGTGCGTATCTGCTTCATCTCGGACGCCAGGTAAACACACTGTTCATTTTCGAAATAGAACAACGGCTTTACACCAAAACGATCGCGCACGGCAAATAACTCTTTCCTGGCATGGTCCAGGATAACAAAGGCAAACATGCCATTGAATTTATCGAGGCACTTAATACCCCATTGCTGCCAGGCGTGCAAGATCACCTCAGTGTCGCAACTGGTCACAAATTGATGGCCCTCTTTCTCCAGCTCCGCCTTGATCTCCAGGTAGTTGTACACCTCGCCGTTAAAGGTAATGGACAGGCTGGCAGCTCTATATTGCATGGGTTGATGACCTGCCGGAGACAGGTCCAGTATAGAGAGGCGGCGATGGCCGAAGCCTACTTTGAAACGTTGCCCCGGCATAAGCCGGTCATACCGCCATTTTAATAGTGTAGTTTCGGAGGTGTCTTCGCCAGCCAACACAACAGGCTGCTCTCCCGGAGTCCAGGTAAGAAAGCCTTCATCATCAGGCCCACGGTGCCTGATCACCTTGCAGGCCGCCAGCAGGTCTTCGGAGTTACTGCTGGTTTGTTTATTGAGTATGGAAAGTATTCCGCACATAGTTAATCTCTCTTAAGCAACATGAATTTGACCTTTATTGCATTCACCGGTCCGATGATTTGCCCCAGCACAGAGAAAAATATACCGCCTTTGATTTTTACCGGCCAGTGTACTTTTTTGGCCAGTGACAGAAAGTCATCAGCGATAGATGGCAGGGTATTTCTAAGTGACCGCCAGCAATTAAAAAGATAAGTGGCAAACCGGGTTCGTATCTCTGCATTGTCGAAACGGGTGCCTTGTATCTCTTCGAAAAAATCGTTCCTCAACGAAAATATCTGCCGCCATCTTTGTTCATCTTTTTTGGAAAGGATGCCCACACGTTCGCCCTGGATGTGACTGCGGATAAATACCTGAGTTCCATCGTCATGGTATCCGATAGTGGCATTGTTCAGCAGGGCCCGCACCATCAGGTCAACGTCCTGGTTGAGCGCAAGGTCTTCGCGGTGGCCCTTGCAGGCCTGCAATATTTCCCGCCGCCAAATAAGAGTATTGGCAGGCACATAGTCGCCTGAAAGATAGTTGGCCATATGCTTTTCGGCGGCATCTGCGCCAAGCTCTTTCGGGTATTTGTGTTTGAATATGATGGTTTCAGCAGAGAATGCACCATCCGATGCAAAGTAATCGTAGGCCCCATATACGGCGTCAAGATCAGGATGCTCGTCGAGCCAGGTGATCTTACCTTTCAGGTACCCCGGCCCGATGAGGTCATCTGAGTCCAGGTACAGAATGTAAGTTCCCTGCGAGGCGCGGAGACCTGTGTTTCTGGCGGCTGGTGCCCCTTTGCCTTCGTTTCTTAACAATATCACATCCGGGTAGGAGTTGGTCACTAGTTCCCATGTATTGTCGGCAGATCCGTCATCGATCACGATCACTTCGTAATCAACACCGGGATGATGAACTGGCAATAACGAATCCAACGTAAACGGGATAAGGTCGGCCCGGTTATAAGTAGGAATAATAATGCTCAGTTTATTCATTGGTGCCCCGGCTTAAAATGTCGAATAGCTTTTTGGAGTTGTCATTAAAATCGCCCCAGTGCTCAACGATATGCTTCCGGGCATTGGCACCCAAACGTTCGCGCTCATTTTTGTCGGAAAGCAGGAGTTGCAATTTCTGAGCTAGTTGGGCGGGCTGCTTGGGTTCAACAAGTATGCCGTTTACGCCGTCGGTCACCAACTCCGGATGCCCGCACACGTTGGTGGTAACAACAGGCAGTCCGGATGACATACCTTCGATGACCACATTCGCGAGACCTTCCCAATGCGAGGCCAGGCAAACCATATCAGCGGCGCTGAACAGCTCGTGCGTATTTGCCGGAGCTACTTCGCCTACATTGATGAAATTTTCAGAGAGTCCCCGTGCAGCGGCTTCTTTTACAAGGTCCAGCTCAGCATCACCGGCATATACGCCGATGATAACAAAATTGTCCGATGTTTTTTTGACCATTTGCAGCGCGTCAAACAGGTCCAGCCATCCTTTGCGCACAATGGCTGTGCCCACACAAAGTATTGCGATCTTATCAGCAGGGACTTTGTATTTCTCCCTTAGCGCGGTCCGTTCTGGCTCAGTAACAGGTTTAAAACGGTGGTAGTCCACGCCCATATAAACTACATTATAGTGGAGGTTCTTTCCCAGCATTTTGTTGGCTTCCCTGCCCAGGTAGTCAGCACATGTAAAGTAGAAGTTTGCCTGTGTCAGTGCCTTTTCGAATACTTTGAAATGCTCGGCACTTGCTTTAGGCCATAAAACTACATCATCGCCAATGGTCAATATCGCAGACCTCACGCCCAGGATGCGTGCAGCCTCTTGCATAATGATACCTTCCGGCAGCCATTGCGAGAAGAGGATGTCGTCTTTATGCAGTTTATGTTCTTTAAAGAATTTGAGTATGGTTTGCAAATATCGCTCTTTGTATGGGGGCCAGAATCTGGCCGGCCTCATATTAGGGATGCGCGGGTGATAAACTGTGATGCCGTCATGAACTCTTTTGCGGGGCAAATGTGCATGGCTGGTATGTTTCCAGTGTTTGTCGGTAAGACTGAAAGGAAAGTTGGGCCTGGCCAGCACGGGTACGACCACAGTAACCTGAGCCCCTGCAGCCACCAGCCCCTTATATTGCCTGTGGGCAAATATCCCGTGCCACCGCATACCCGGATAGTCGTATGGGTAGAAGCTAGGAAATGTCCAGATGCGCATACAATCGAATTGGTTTATCTAAATGCAATATCAGAATTTGAAGTCGGTATGAAGCCAAATTCTGCCACGGTCGTTATAAAGTGGCATTCCATTGCCCAGAACATCGCCCGGAGCAACTGAAAACGTAATGGCGTCCTCTACGTTATCGTATTTTTCTGTACTGAAGTTGTACTGAGCTTTAACACCCACAGAGAAGTTGCCGGGAAGCAGGTTGGGACTCTTAATAATGATCCTGACAGTGTTTGACCCCTGATTTGTAGGCAAAGTTACGTGGATGTCCGAGTTGTAAAAAGTCGTCATCAGGAAACCGTTCTCATCAAAGATCTGTACGCCGATCTGCAGATAGGGAACTGTGTTTTTTATATGGTACGTGAGTTCCATGACAACGTCTTCACCCATAAGTATCTCAGAGACGGTTCTCAGGCTTGTTATTTTCACTTTGTATTCTTCCGGCAATGGCTCCTTGCGTATCCATTCAGCTCCGAGGTCAGCCTCGCTGGCTTTTTTCAGGTAGTTGACAATGATGGCCTTCGAGTCGCCGGACTCCTTGAGTCTTCCTCTTTCCAGCCAGATGGCTGAATTGCAGAGGGTTTGAACCGCAGGGAGGTTATGACTTACAAATATTACAGTTCTCCCGTCGTGTGCCACATCGGCCATTTTTCCCAGGCATTTCTTCTGGAATTCCATGTCGCCCACAGCCAGCACTTCGTCAACGATCAGTATCTCTGATTGAAGGTGCGCGGCAACCCCGAATGCCAGGCGAACATACATACCGGATGAATATCGCTTTACAGGGGTATCCACATACATACGGACCCCTGAGAATTCAACGATCTCTTCAAACCGGGAAGTGATCTCCCGTTTTGTCATTCCTAATATAGCTCCGTTCAGGTAGATGTTTTCGCGGCCTGTCAGTTCCGGATGGAACCCGGTGCCAACCTCAAGCAAAGATGCTATGCGGCCTTTTACGCTGATCTTACCCGTGGTAGGGCTTGTTACCCTGGACAGCAGTTTAAGCAGGGTTGACTTCCCAGCTCCGTTTTTTCCGATAATGCCTACAGTGTCGCCCTGGCTAATATTGAAGTCTATATCACGCAGAGCCCAGGCGTAGTCCACCTTTGCAGCTTGCGTACGGTCATTCTCAACACCTACTTTGAGGTACGGGTCTTCCTTGCCCCTCGCTAATGCCCACCAACGCTTGAGGTCATGACTCAGCGTGCCTGTACCCACCTGGCCAAGGCGATATTGTTTAGAGATATTCTCTGCCCGTATTACCAATTTGCCGCTCATTTGCTATACTGTATCAATAAACCTGCGTTCAACTTTGTTAAATACTGCGATGCCTATCATCAAAACGACAAAGGTGACCAGCGCGCTGTATCCCAGCCATTGAAAACTCAATACGCCGCTGCCAAGGAATCCATACTTGAATGCTTCGAAAATTGATGTAAGCGGATTCAGGAATATCCACATTTCGTATTTGGGATACTTACTCACCGGATAGATAACAGGTGTGGCAAACATCCATAGCTGAATGCCGAAAGTGATCAGGAATGTAAGGTCTCTGTATTTCGTTGTCATAGATGTAATGAGCAAACCAAATCCAAGACTAAGTAACGACATCATCAACAGCAGTAACGGGCACAGGAGTGCATATACATTTGGATGCACTTTTGAAGACGCAAAGACATAGTAGGCCAGTGTAAGCAGAAATAACCCGAACTGGATGAAGAATTTAATAATGCCCGAGATGACCTTTGACAGAGGCAGGATGATCCTTGGAAAATAGACCTTGCCAAAAACAGTCGCGTTGTCGGTAAATGTTTTTGCTGTGGTATTCAATGTGTCCGAAAAATAATTCCATAACGTTACGCTGCCCATATAGAACAAAATGGATGGAACTGCTTTATCGGCCATATTGCCCATCTTGCCGAAGATGAGCACGTAAGTAAGTGTGGTAAATACAGGTTGCAGCAAGAACCAGATCGGACCCAGAATTGTTTGTTTATAAACGGTAACAATATCCCTTTTTACAAACAAAACAAGCAGGTCGCGGTAAGCCCAGATCTCGTGTAAATTCAGGGATAACTTGCTGCCGGAGGTCTTTATGACAAAATCCCACTCCTGGTCATCATTTTTTTTTAGAATATGGCCCTCCATGTTGCGTCCCTCTATTACTTATTCTTCTTAAAACTAAACCAGTTTCTCCAGCCTTTTTTCTTTTCTTCTATGTAGTAACCGCCGCCATATGATCCATATCCGTAGCCATAACCATATCCGGTTCCATATCCGTAACCATATCCATAGTTCTCTTCATACCCATATCCGTAAGCAAACCCGCGGCTGGCAACCACGTCATTCACAATGAATGCAATGCGTGGCATCTTTCCGCTGATATACAGATCATTAGCTATTTGCAGTTGTTGCTTGTAAGTAAAGCCCTGGCGCACGAGATATAGCGTAAGGTTTGCGAATCGATACAATAACTGCGCATCTGTTACCAGCCCGATAGGTGAAGTATCGATCAAGATGTAGTCGAAGTCTTCCCGAAGCCGCTGGAACATGACCTCTGTGATCGGTAGCATGATCAGCTCAGAAGGGTTGGGCGGAATAGGGCCGGATGGGAGAATGAACAGATTCTCATCAACGCCCGAACGAACGACCAGATCCTCATAGCTGATCTTGCCAATAGCATAGCTCGAAAAACCTGCACTATTATCCAGTCCAAGCATTTTCGATATCCTTGGTTTACGAAGGTCAAACTCAAGGATAACCACCTTTTTCCCGGACATGGCGAGGGTGATCGCCAGGTTCATAGTAACGAACGACTTACCCTCACTACTCATGCTTGAGGTAACCAAAAGGGTTTTTTGGTTGTCCGTCAGCATGTACTGAAGATTCGTTCGGAGTGCCCGGAACTGCTCTGACAAAAGCGTACGGCTGTTACGTTCCACAGCGATCCCTTCTTTGGATGTATTGTTGCCTATCTCACCAACGATCGGAATGTTGGATATGCGCAGGATGTCGCTCTTGCTGATCACCCTTATGTTCAGCGCCCTGCGCAGCAGGATAATGCCGAAAGGGACAACGAGGCCAACTATGAATGCAAAAGCAAGCACCTTGGTGTGATTAGGTTTCACAGGCATTCCATCGGAAATGGCCGGGTCAATAATAATGGCATCTGCCACCGTTGATGATTTTTCAATAGCAGTTTCTTCGCGTTTCTTGAGTAGGAAGATGTACAGATCTTGCTTGATGGATTGTTTACGCGAATACTCCAGGAACAGTCGCTCCACAGAAGGCACTTCCGATATTTTACCATTGATAATGCCCAGCTCGGATTTTATCTTGTTTACCTTGATCAATGCTTCCTGTTTTGAAGCGGCCAGTGATCGTACAATGGCCTCCTTCAAGTCCTGCCTCTGGCGAATGAGCGTTCTTGTGATCGGGTTGTTGGGTGTTCTTGAAATAAAGTTGGTCTCTATCTGATTTTCAATGTCGTTGTAGCGATCGACCAGCTCCGAAACACCTGCGTTGTCCAACAAGGAGGCGGGAACAACCAGTGTGTGGTCGTTACTCTTTTGAAGGCTGTCACTAATCGCCGTCATCACGTCTAATTCAACCTGTAACTGCGAAAGACTTTCTAATGTTGTTGCATTTGCATCGATAAGCGCTGATGACTGCGCTGCCATGTCGGCAATCGAATACTCTTGCTTGAATTTTTCGATCTGTTGTTCCACGCCAGACAGATCCTCCATTACTTTTTCGAGACGGAGGTCAATAAATGCCATTGTGCGATCGGCTATCATGCTTCGCGCATTTATGTTGGACTGTTTATATACACTCATCAGTGTGTTCAAAACATCTACCGCGCGCTCGGGTATGTCGTCCAGCATCGTCAGCGTTATGCAACTGGTCGCCTTACTTGGCATGGCAAAGTCCACAGCATGCTGAAACTGTTTGGCACACTCGGTAATCGGTATTACGTTAATAGTGTACTGCGCCTTGGACAAAAGAAAGTCGCGTGTTTTGTACAAAACCAATTTGCCGACCGATGTTGTAATAGTATCGGCAAATTGGGCTCTTATCTTCTTTCCGCGTGCGTCAATCAGTTCATATTCATTCCCGTTGAGTATGTTGACTTTGCAGGAATAATAAGACTCAAGTGAGTCGGGGACAACGAATTCAAATGGCTTTCCCTTATAAAGACGCGTATTTTTGAAGCGGCCTTTTATGGAATAGAAAACATTGAGGTGGATCTTCCGGACTACATCAGTCATGATCGTTCTGCTGCGCAGGATCTCGATCTCATTGTCCACATTGATTCGGTTCGTGTTGATCTTCAGTTGCTGCATCAGGTCGTCCTGATTGCTTGATCCACCTTTTTTAGAGTCATTAATGAGCAACTCTGCAGAAGCCCTGTAAACCGGAACCGAATATCTCAGGTACAAGTTGCCTACGATGAGGGAAACAACCACTGATGCCAGCAGCCAGGGCCATATTGCCAAAACGGTAGTCACCAACCACTTCAGATTTATCCCTGCACTATCCTCTTTCTTTGTAACGGTATCCTTGAATGGTATGGTCGGTTGCTGGTCCTGCATTAATACACCTTTAACTGATTGCGATTAATATACTGCTATTTAATATTTCTGAAAGCCAATATCAATGCGGCCACAGAAATAAGCGAAGTTACTATGCCAAGATCCCGGACCAACGTATTATCGCTGGATTCGATCTTGAATCTTGATGGCTCTACATACAAGATATCTCTTTGCCTCAGATAAAAATATGGCGAAGAAAATACACTGGTGTTGGTAAGGTCCAGCCTGACGAATTTCCGGTCATCGCCCTCTGTTCTGACGAGCAGAACATTGTTGCGCTTGCCGGTGATGGCCAGATCACCGCTTGCAGCGATCGCTTCCATAATGTTCACTTTTTCAGAAGGGAACGGGTAAACCCCGGGATTATTCACATCTCCGAGCACATTGATCTCGAAATTTGCAATGCGGACATTCACAACGGGTGATTTGTAAAATTCTGCGGCCTTATCTTTTATGAGTTCCCGCGCTTCGGAAGTGGTCAACCCGCCAACGTGAACAAAGCCGATCAGCGAAAGTTCAATGTTCCCATTTTTGTCTACCAGAAAACCTGTCAAAGGATTGAACGTACCAACTACCGATGTATTTATCGGTGTATTCGTCGGTTGCTGATCCATTGTTTGCAAAGCGATGGACAAGATATCGTTGGGAAGTATTTTCGGGTCTTCATACTTCACAGACTTGATCACAATCGGGCCCGATGCGGCTACGGTATCTGGGAGGTTATTGAAATAAATAACCTTTTTGGGTGAGATGCACGAACTTACACTTATCATAGAAACGAAAAGCAATACAAAGACAGATTGCAATCTGCCCCTAAACTGATCATGCATTGTATAAAATTTCATCAAAAATACTCGAAAATACAGTGAAATTCAAAAAAACACGCACCTTACCGGTGCTTTCAGCCGGCGATCGTACGCTTCTTACAAGCGGGCCGTAACTACGCTTTTGTCCAGGCAGCCCTTTACGTCATATATCAAGCCGTTTTTATTCAATTTGCTGCTCCAGTCAACTTCCAGAAATGTACTGTGCGCCACTGCCATAATGACTGCATCGAAATTACCAGATGGGATCTCTTTGACAATGGAAAGCCCATATTCATGCATCACTTCCTCGCGGCTTGCCCACGGATCGTAAACGGTTATATCTATCTCGTAATCCCTGAGCTCAGAAATGATGTCAACTATCCTGGTATTGCGTACATCCGGGCAATTTTCTTTAAATGTAATGCCCAATACCAAAACATTAGATTTTTTTACAACAATGTCTCGCTTCACCATCAGCTTTACCACCTCATTGGCAACATAGCCGCCCATGCTGTCATTTATTCTTCTGCCAGAGAGAATGATCTCGGGGTGATAACCGACTTCCTGTGCTTTTTGCGCCAGGTAATACGGATCGACCCCGATGCAATGGCCACCCACCAGGCCGGGTTTAAATGGTAAAAAGTTCCATTTTGTGCCCGCGGCCGCCAGCACTTCGTGTGTGTCTATGTTCAGTTTGTTAAAGATCTTGGCCAATTCGTTAACGAACGCAATATTGATATCGCGTTGCGAATTTTCGATCACCTTGGCGGCCTCTGCAACTTTAATGCTGGAAGCTTTGAACGTTCCTGCGGTGATCACGGATGAATAAAGCTCGTCCACTTTGCTGGCAGTCTCAGGTGTAGAACCCGAGGTTACTTTCCTGATCTTGGAAACAGTATGCAGTTTGTCGCCCGGATTGATCCTCTCGGGAGAATAGCCGCAGAAAAAGTCTTTGTTGAATTTAAGGCCCGAAAATCGCTCAAGTACCGGCACGCACTCATCTTCCGTAACGCCGGGGTAAACTGTTGATTCATATATGACAATGTCGCCATTTTTAAGCACGCGCCCTACCGTTTCACTTGCTTTATATAAAGGGGTTAGGTCAGGGCGATTGTTCCTGTCTACCGGAGTAGGCACGGTAATAATATAAATGTTACAGTGCTTGATGTCTTCCAGATCGCATGACCCGTAGAAACCGGGATGGCCGGCGGTTGGCAGTTGCCCGACAGTGACCTGCTGCAGCAATTCTTCCGATACCTCCAGGGTAGAGTCGATTCCATTCCTCAGACTGTCTATTCTTGCTTTGTTGATATCAAATCCGATCACCGCGTATTTTTTACTGAACTCAACCGCAAGTGGAAGCCCAACGTATCCTAATCCAATGAGTGCAATGCAATTCCCTGAATTCATGTTATATAAAAAATTAATAGTTGCCTTTAAAGGACAAAAGTAGATGACTGAATCTGTAAAATCAAAACCCGCTTACAAACATAATTTAGAATTCAAAAAGGGGTGGCCGCTGACAGCCAGGTAGGCTTCGGTAGAGGCCATGGCAGCCAATGCAGCGGCATGTTTTTCATGGTGCATGTCTGAACCGCAATAGTCGTACATGCCCTTGTGAAGCAATTTCTCTGCCGTGATTTTGACATTTCTGCCATAATAGCCCGTCAGGGAGAGCATGTTCATCTGGAATTTGCAGCCACGGTCTTTCAACTCGGCATACCGCTCCATATCGTTGTGCAGGAAATTATATCTTTCGGGGTGAGCCAGAATGGGTTTATAGTCTGCAGATTGCATCTGGAAAAGAATATCCGACAACAAAGGGGGCTCGTATATCATTGAAAATTCAACCAATACTTCATTGCCCGTAATGGTCAGCAATGGCTCGCTTTGCATCCGCTTAATGAAGGTTTCGTCGATATAATATTCGGCAGCAGCTTTAATGGTAACCGGCAGACCTTCATTTTTTACAGCTTCCTGCACTTTTTCCAGTCCCGATAATATGATCTCCGGATTATTGGGATAATAATCCACCATTATGTGCGGGGTAGTGATGATGGTGCGGTAGCCCATGGCTACCATGGCGCGTATAAGCGCAAGGCTTTCATCCATGGTCTTGGCGCCGTCGTCAATACCAGGTATGAAGTGCGAGTGCATGTCAGCTCCGAGGAATGCCCAATTGGCGCCCGGCGGGATCAGGTCATTTCTTTGTTGCTCTCTCTCACTCTTCGATCGACTAAAAAATCTTGAGAACATGTTTTGCAAGATAGCAAGTTATTTTCAGGAAAATGGCTTTGGGCTGGCAGATTATTTACGAATCGGGCAACCTCATCAAACAGAAAAGTGCGGCATTTGCCGCACTTTTCTGTTTCAAAATATCAACCACATCAGTTCTTATATTCCTTAAGTGCTGCTTCCAGGCAATCCATTGCTGCGTTTATGTCCTCTTTATTGAGTACATAGGCCAGGCGTACTTCATTTTTACCCTTGCCGGGTGTAGCATAAAATCCGGACGCCGGGGCCATCATCAACGTGGCGCCATTGTGGCTGAAAGATTCCAGCAACCACTGGCAGAATTTTTCGCTGTCGTCAACAGGCAGTTTGGCCATGGCATAGAACGCGCCACCTGGTAATGGGCAGGTAACACCTGGAATGCGTTTGAGACGGTCAACCAGTATGTCGCGGCGGGATGTGTATTCGGCATGTACCTCGTTAAAATAATCGAGCGGCAGGTCCACCGCAGCCTCGCCCAGTATTTGCGCGAATGAAGGCGGGCTCAGGCGGGCCTGTGCAAATTTCATGGCGGCATCCAGAACCTGCTGATTGCGGGTAACGAAAGCACCAATGCGGCCACCGCAGGCGCTATAGCGTTTAGAGATGGTGTCAAGCAATATCACATTGTTTTCGAGACCTTCGATAGATAGCGCTGAAATATGCTTGCGGCCATCATAGCAAAACTCGCGGTATGCCTCGTCGCTGAACAGGAACAGATCGTGTTTCAGGCATATTTCCTTCAGCACGTTCAGTTCGTCCATGCTATAGAGATATCCCGTAGGGTTGTTGGGATTGCATATCATGATGGCCTTGGTGTGCTTGGTAACCGCTTTTTCGAACGCGTCAATAGGCGGTAATGCAAAGCCATCTTCAATGCCGGACGGGATCGGTACTACTTTAACGCCCGAGCTGGTTGAAAAGCCGTTATAGTTAGCGTAGAACGGCTCCGGAATAATGATCTCGTCACCCGCATCCATGCAGCTCATGATGGCAAACAAGATGGCTTCCGAGCCTCCGGTGGTAACAATGATCTGGCCAGGGGTCACATCAATGCTATTGCGTTTGTAGTATTCAACCAGTTTTTTGCGGTAACTCTCAAAACCGGCACTGGGGCTATATTCCAGTACCTTCATGTGGTTGTGGCGCACAGCATCCAGTATGGCCTGTGGCGTCTCAATATCTGGCTGGCCAATGTTGAGGTGATAAACCTTAGTGCCTCTTTTTTTTGCTGCGTCCGCGAAGGGTACCAATTTCCTGATTGGGGAGGGGGGCATCATGGCCCCGCGATGTGATATTACCGGCATGGGCGCAAAGGTAATAAGTAAATGAATGCTCAATGGCTAATGGCTGAATTGCTCAATGGCAAATGCCTGACTGACCGGCAAAGAAAAAGCTCCCGTTAGTGGGGAGCCTTTTGGAAAATATTGTTTTAGCCGGTTATTTTTTCTTCTTTTCGCCGGCAGCAGGCATTTTATCTTTATCCACGGCGTTGCCTTTGAAATAAATGGTATATCTCTTCTCGCCATTAGGCACAACCGCAGTTGACTGTATGTAGATCTCTTTCTTGAACACGCCGCTTTGCTCGTCGGTTTTCAACCCAAGGCTGATGTGGCCCACCTGGCCAGGCAGAATAGGTTTCTTGTCCCAGTCCACATGAGTGCAGCCGCAAGATGGTTTTACATCCATGATGATGAGCGGTTGATTGCCCACATTGGTGAACTCAAAAGTGTGCTCAGCTACGGGTCCTTTTTCCACGGTACCGAAATCCCATTCGTCACCGCCCTTGAATTTGAAGGCTGCCCCATCCACTTTTTTATCCTGCGCATACACGGCAGCAAATGACGCGGACAGGATGCATACTAAAGTCAATACCAGTTTTTTCATAACTACAGTTTGTCGGAATTTGAGACTTGAAAAATAAGAAGAGCGTTTGAAATATTTTGTTAATTACTTATTGCAGAACAATTTGTATGCCGTTTATATTTGGACAATCCGCGCGGCACTTGCCCCTATTTGCAGACAGAATAAAGAATGCGAGGATGAGTGGCTGGCGGTTTTTTGTAAATTGTAAGAAAATACACTCCCATGGAAACTTTTGGAGACCAGTCGGGTAAAGTGGGTACAAGCAGAGCGCAGTATGCAGCAGGTGAACAATCTGCCGGCGGCGTAGTATTTGACGACACTTTACTGGATCGCCAACTCCTGGAGCAATACCGGAAGCGGATAGTCACTGCCCGAACGGTGGTTTACGTGTTTGCCGGGATATTCATTTGCTATAATATCGATGTTGCGGTGGACAGGGTAGGTAGTGATCTGCCGGTATTGCCGTCAACTTACACGCAGTTGCTGCTTTATGCGGTGCTGCTTGTGGTCAATGCATACAGTCATTATAAACCGTTCGTGCCTATGCTGCTTATCTCTATTGTCGGTGGCTTTTTTGTTGTGTCACTTTTGGTGGTTGCCATAATGACAATTGGTTATAGCCTGAGTTTGGATGCGGTATCATCTGAAGCATCAATAGAACTGATGTGCTGCATTCTGCTCTTTTTCGTAATAAGGGGTACAATAGCAGGATGGAAATATCAGCGGATGAAAAGAAAAATACTGCCATAGGAAAGAAAAAGTCTTGTGGAAAACGACAGCCATTAGCGTCTTGCTTAAAACAGCCTCATGGAACCCGTAGCAAAGATCAACGACCCCTGCAGCCAGCCCTGGCAGGATATGACACCCGAAGGCAATGGCCGCCATTGCGCCCATTGCAGCAAGATAGTGACAGACTTTACCACCTGGAGCGACGAGGCAATATTGCAATACCTGTCCGCCAACAGTGGCGTCTGCGGCCGTTTCAGAAAGGAGCAGGTAGCCAGTGACGAGACGTCCAACTACCTGCGTTCCATAGCCAGGGCCCGGGTGCCGCTGTTGCATAAGATAGCGGCTATTTTTGTGCTGGTGTTTGGCTTATTGCAGATGAGCTGCAACCCCAAAGTTGAATCATCCGCAAATAACAGCTACGTGACTGGTGATTCCGTTGCTGTAGTGACGACGCAAACACAGGGCATGCCCATGGTTGCTGCTGATAGCGCCACAAAAGGAAAGATAAATGTTAGTGATAGCCCTGCTTTGGAGCGGATCATGAAGCATAGCCATAAAAAAGAGGGCGCTATAGTTTTGAGCCACGATGAAACGCTGAATGGCTTCGTTGGTCCCAAGCCCGCAGAAGAAAGAAAAATACGCAGGCAGGATAGTGCAGCCAAGAAATAGCATAATTTCTTTTTTCTGTCGAACTGGTTTTCTATTCTGTTGACATTTTCGTGCATAATAGCCTGCATTTCTGCAATGCGCGGCATCATTAGCGCAGTCAAATACAGGAAGCTAAAGCGAATGAACATGAAAATGTCGCCGCCTCCTGTGTCAATAAAACAATAGCGGCGGGAAAACCCGCCGCTACTAATTGTCTCAAAGTTATTTTTGGGAATTACCACCCCAGCAGATAGGCAAATATCAGCGGAGCCACGATGGTGGCATCGCTTTCCACGATGAATTTAGGAGTATGAATATCCAGCTTACCCCAGGTTATCTTTTCATTAGGCACAGCGCCGCTGTATGAACCATAAGAAGTAGTACTGTCGCTGATCTGGCAGAAGTAGCTCCAGAACGGAACATCATGCCACTCCAGGTCCTGGTACATCATAGGTACCACGCATATCGGGAAGTCGCCCGCGATGCCGCCGCCTATCTGGAAGAAGCCCACGCCCTTGCCGCCTGAGTTAGCGCGATACCAATCGGTAAGCCACATCATGTATTCAATGCCGCTCTTCATGGTCGATGGTTTCAGGTCGCCCTTGATGCAGTAAGAAGCGAAGATGTTGCCCATGGTGCTGTCTTCCCATCCCGGAACAATGATCGGAATGTTCTTTTCAGCAGCGGCTATCATCCAGCTATGCTTCGTGTCTATCTCGTAGTGCTCCTTCATGGCGCCGCTCAGCAGCAGCTTGTACATATACTCGTGCGGGAAGTATCGCTCGCCTTTTTGCTCTGCGTCTTTCCATATTTTATAGATGTGCTTCTGTATCCTGCGGAATGCTTCTTCTTCTGGAATGCAGGTATCGGTAACGCGGTTAAAGCCGCCTTCCAGCAATTCAAATTCCTGCTCAGGAGTAAGGTCGCGGTAATTAGGCACGCGCTTGTAGTGCGTGTGTGCTACCAGGTTCATGATGTCCTCTTCCAGGTTGGCGCCGGTGCAGCTGATGATGGCTACTTTATCCTGGCGGATCATTTCGGCAAACGAAATGCCCAGCTCGGCGGTGCTCATGGCACCGGCCAGCGACACCAGCATTTTACCACCTTCAAGCAGGTGTGTTTCGTAGCCCTTGGCAGCATCTACAAGTGCTGCAGCATTAAAATGGCGGTAGTGATGTTGTATGAATTGTGAGATCGGACCTTTGTTTGTCATATTATAAAAATTGGCTGCAAAGGTAATTAATCAGGACGGAAAGATGATAGATAAGCCGATGTTAAGTTTGAAAATAATAAGAGGCTACCTGGTTCGGGCAGCCTCTTATTATTTTATCGGTCACTCAATTGAGCCATTCAGCTATCGAGTCATCTAGCTATTATTTAAGCTACTGTTTCGCTCTTGGCAATGAATTTCTTCACCCAATCGGTAGTTATTGACTTCGGCCTTTCGATAGGGAAGCCGAGTGCGCGATCCCAGCAAAGGCTGGCCAGCACGCCCAGTGCGCGTGAAACACCGAAGAGCACTGTATAGAAATCTTCTTCCACAAGGCCGTAGTGTTTGAGCAATGAGCCGGAATGTGCATCTACATTAGGCCATGGATTTTTGATCTTGCCCGTGCTTTCCAGTATTGGTGGCGCTACTTCATAAACATTCCATACTGTTTGCACGGTAGGATCATCAGGGCAGTGTTTCTTAGCAAACTCCATCTGCGCGGTGAAACGCGGATCGGTCTTGCGCAGCACTGCGTGACCATAACCCGGAACTACTTTGCCAGCCTGCAATGTTTTGTGAATGTAGTCTGCTATCTGTTCTTTTGTGGGTGCCTCAGAGTTCAATTCCTTGCACATCTCTTCTATCCAGCGGATCACTTCCTGGTTGGCCAGGCCGTGCAGCGGACCTGCAAGGCCGGTCATGCCGGCAGCAAATGACAGGTACGGATCGCTGAGGGCTGAGCCCACGAGGTGTGTGGCATGTGCCGATACGTTACCGCCTTCATGGTCGGCATGGATCACCATATAGAGGCGCATCAGTTCTTTAAAGCTCTCATCTTCAAAGCCCAGCATGTGCGCAAAGTTGGCGCTCCAGTCCAGCATGCCATCCGGGTGAATGTGTTCGCCATTCTTGTATTTGCGACGGTAGATATACGCAGCAATACGTGGCAGGCGTGCTATCAGCGTCATTGTATCCTCATATACATATCCCCAGTGTTCCTTCTTGCTGATGCCTTCGTTATATGCCTTTGCAAATTTTGATTCTGTCTGCAAAGCCAGCACTGCAGCGGTGAACTGTGTCATAGGGTGTGCTGATGCAGGGAACGCTTCAATAACATCGAACACGTGGTTAGGCACATGAGAGCGGCGCGCCCATGTTTCTGATATGTGTGCGGTGTCTTCTTTTGACGGCACCTCGCCAATGAGCATCAGGTAAAACAGTGCTTCTGGCAAAGGTTCGCTGCCGCCGTCTGCTTTAGTTAATTGCTCTCTGAGTTCCGGAATTGAAAAGCCGCGGAAACGAATGCCTTCATTTGAATCGAGTAATGAAGTTTCTGTTACCAGGCCTGTAATGCCGCGCATGCCCTGATATGCCTGCGCAAGTGTTACATCTTCAATTTTGAGGTTACCGTGTTGTTCTAATATTCCTTTGATTTCTTTGTTGTGCGCATCTGCCTTTTCCTTGAAAAGGTCTTTAACGTAGCCCATAAAATATGTTAGTTTAAGATAAGATCCTGTTAAAGGGTCGTAGGCAAAGGTAGTAAAACAGGCATAACTAAAAAGTGACCAAAATCCTAAATTGAAGCAATAATAGCATTGAATTGGCAAATATAATATTAACGTAATGCGCGCATCTCGTTGTCATACAGATGAAAAAAGGGTTGCCTAAGCAACCCTTTCAAACATGTATTTCTTTTAACTTTTAAGCAATTTTTTCTACCTGGCTGTAATTGAGTTCAACCGGTGTGGCACGACCAAAGATCTTAACGACAACTTTCAGTTTCTTCTTCTCATCGTTCACTTCTTCCACGGTACCGTTAAAGTCGTTGAACGGACCATCAATGATCTTCACGGTCTCGCCCATAATGTACGGATCGGCATATGCGATACCCTGTTCGCTCACCTCGTCCATCTTGCCGAACATCTTGTTCACTTCCGATTTGCGGAGTGCCGTTGGGTGTTCCTTGCCCAGGAAGTGAATGACGCCCGTAATGCCCTTGATGCCAACTGCGATATCATCAGTGAGCTTGCCGTCAAAAGCTTCCAGCAATATATAGCCGGGATACAATGTCTTTTCGCGCAGTACCTTTTTGCCGTTCAGCACTTTGAATATCTTTTCAACGGGGCACAGGATCTGCACAATGGAATTCTCCCACTTGTTGATCTTTACTTCCTTATCCAGGTACTCTTTTATCTTGCGCTCTTTACCGCTCACCACACGAAGCACATACCACTTGGTATCCTGCGCAGGTTTCGCTCCCTGTTCAGGAGCAATGTCTGTTCTTGTTTCCATTCGTTTACTTACTCAATAATGAATAAATGGATGAAAGCACTCCCTTAGAGGCTATGTCCATGAACGCTACAATAGTAGTTACCAGCGTAAGCGCTACCAGCACGATCATTGTTGTCTGCTGCAGCTCGTCCCACGATGGCCAGCTAACTTTGTGGAGCAGCTCGTCGTAAGCTTCCTGTATGTAATTGCCAATTTTACTCATTGCGTACAATTATTAATTAATAAGAAAGGTATTGCCTTTCAAAAAAAACAGCACGGGCACGCGGATTCGAACCACGATCGAAGGTTTTGGAGACCTCTATTCTACCATTGAACTATGCCCGTTTATAGCGTTCATTAAATCAAAAAGTCAAAAAGTTGCCCTTTTGACTTTTTTCAATGGATGGCAAAGATAAGGAAATATTTTAGTAAAAAACTATTTTTTTGCCGGAGCGACACAGGCGCATTTATGCCTGCTCCGGCCTGTTTGGCGATACATTTGCTCAGATCGCCGCCTCCGCCAAAATTATAAAGATCACTTCGGTTACGGGAATTTTTATCATGCTTATATTTAGCCTGGCATTCATTGCCGGAACAACTGGCCGGGCTTGGGTTCATTAAAGGCGTACATATCAATATTTTCCATTTTCATAGTGGCTGTTGTCACTACACAGGCGTGCCTGCGCAGTTTTGGGCAACAGCATGATGACATTGATGCGGTGAGCCGCACACTGGCGCCCCTGCAACCAATGATCCCGCGGGGCGGCAATTGCTCAGTTGCGCTTGCAGGTATGCCGCAGCAGTATGTATTTTATATAAGGTATGTGCTGCCTTCCCGGCATATTGTTTATCCCGCAGCGGCAGATACGCAGTTGGTGATAGGACGGCCCGGTGCACGAGATAGTTTGATGCAGCACTTGCCTGCAGGCAGCAGGGTACTGTGGCAGGCAGCAGATACATTGGCAGCTTACATTCTTTTATCCCGTAACTGATGCAGCAGACCGCGCGTTCCATATTGACCCTTGGCCTGTGTATGGGTGCGGTTAGTGTCATTTATTTTCTGGCACTGGTGATGCAAATGCCGGTCTGGCTGATCGTAGTTGTGATGGCGATAGCGCTGGCGGGCATCGTGATGTATGCCCGGCCGTGGAACGTGGAAGAGGCCCCCGGCAGATCCGTCATGATGCGTGTGCTGATCATAGCGATAGCCCTGGGTTGGCTGGGGAGTAATATGGCATTTGTTGCCACCAGGCATGGTGGCTGGGATGCATGGGCCCTATGGAATTACCATGCACAAATGCTTTCGGACGGGCAACACTGGAAGCTGTTGTTTGCAGACCATAACGGGCACCCGGATTACCCGTTACTGCTGCCCGCGTTCAACGCTTTTTTCATCAGGCTGGGTGGCACAGTGGTCACAGTGCCTTTGTTCACTGCCATACTGTTCACGTTTTGTATCGTAGTACTGATCTATTCGCAGCTCGCCACGCGCAACAGGGTAGCGGCAATTGTTGTGCTGTGCCTGCTGGCCACAGACACCTCCCTGGCGCAGTTCGGTGTTTCAGAGTATGCCGATACGACGCTTGCTTTCTTTTTCCTTGCAGCCATCATCAGCAAGGAATATGCGCAGGCCGACCGTCGCTACCTGGCCATTGCTGCCGCTATGGCCGCCTTTTGTTTCTGGACAAAAAACGAAGGGGTATTGCTGGGCGTTTTATTCCTTGCATTCAATGGCCGTATTTTTTTCAGGCGGCATCACCTGCGCTATTTTTTAGTGGGCATTGCAGTTCCGCTCATCGTATGGGCGGTCTTTAAAATGGTCTATGCACCACCCAATGATCTCGTGAGCCGTGCCGACGGCAATACACTATTGCAGGCCCGCGACTGGAACAGGTATGTGGCCATTTACCGGCACTTTACTGATAACCTCAACACTCATTTTCACTACTGCAAAATATTGTTCTGGTTGTGGCTGATCATCATGCTGCTGCGCAGGCGCATGCCATCGCGCAATACCATAATGGTGTTGGTGGCATTGGCCGGCTATATGGGTATTTATGTGTTCACCCACATGGACCTGGAGTGGCACCTGATCACTTCACAAGGCAGGTTGATGCACCAATTGATGCCGGCATTTGTGTATGTTTCGGTAGTTGATATTTTGGGTGACCTTAGAATGGTGAGCTACAGGTTTGTGAGTTAGACCCGGTGCCGGCAACAAAAAAATGAGGGCCGCTCTTCAGCAGCCCTCATTCGTTTTTTCAATGTTATTCATTATGCACCTATCATCACTTTCGGAGCCGCAGAGCGGATCTCGTCGTTGGCCTGTGATGCATATTTCTCAAAGTTTTTCACAAACAGTGCAGCCAGCTCGTTAGCCTTCTTGTCGTAAGCTTCCTTGTCGGCCCATGTGTTGCGTGGTATCAGTATTTCTGCAGGTACGTTGGGCACTTCCTTAGGTGCAGATATACCGAAGATAGGATGTGCTTCGTAAGCTACATCGTTCAGTTCGCCCTTCATTGCAGCAGTGATCATGGAACGTGTATAGCTCAGCTTCATACGGCTGCCTGTGCCATAAGCGCCACCGCTCCAACCTGTGTTGATGAGCCATACATTGATCTCAGGATGCTCTTCCAGCTTCTTGCCCAGCAGCTCGGCATACTTGGTTGGGTGCAGCGGCAGGAACACGCGGCCGAAACAAGCAGAGAACGTAGTCTGTGGCTCTGTTACACCTACTTCGGTACCGGCAACCTTTGCAGTATAGCCGCTGATGAAGTGGTACATGGCCTGCGCCTTGCTCAGTCTGCTTATTGGAGGCAGAATGCCGAATGCATCGCAGGTGAGGAAGAAGATATTCTTAGGGATACCGCCGTAAGAAGGTTCCTTTGCGTTTGGTATAAAGTCGATCGGGTAAGCGGCACGTGTATTCTCCGTGATGCTGCCGTCTTCATAATTCACTTTATTGGTGCCTTCGTAGAACTTGATGTTCTCCAGCAGGGCGCCCGGCTTGATGGCTGCATAGATCTGCGGCTCTTTTTCAGCACTCAGATCAATACATTTTGCATAGCAGCCACCTTCGAAGTTAAATACAGTGTTGGTGCTCCATCCGTGTTCGTCGTCGCCTATGAGTGCGCGTTCAGGGTCGGCGCTGAGTGTAGTTTTGCCCGTGCCGCTGAGGCCGAAGAACAATGCCACATCGCCATCCTTGCCTTCGTTGGCAGAGCAGTGCATGCTCAGCACCTTATGGTCGTTTGGCAGCACATAGTTCAGTACGCCGAAGATGCCTTTCTTCATTTCGCCGGTGTAGGCTGAACCACCGATAAGAATGATGCGGCGGGTGAAGTTAACAGCAGTGAAATTGCCTTGACGCGTGCCGTCAGTAGCGGGGTCGGCGTGGAAGCCTGGAGCCTGCAGTATCAGCCAGTCGTGGTTCTGAGATGCTATTTCAGCATCGGTCGGGCGGAGGAACAGGTCGTTACAGAACAGGTTGGCCCACGGAGTCTCGTTCACCACGCGGATGTTGAGCCTGTGTGCAGGGTCGGCACATGCATATGCGTCGCGCACCCATACCTCGCGGCCTTCCATATAAGCGCATACCTTGCGGTAAAGGCCATCAAATACTTCCGGTGTTATCGCGATGTTCACATCACCCCAGTCAACCGTATTTTCCGTTATCGCATCCTTAACTGTGAATTTATCTTTAGGAGAACGGCCGGTAAACTTGCCCGTGCTCACGCACAGCGCTCCCGAATCGTTCAGTACGCCCTGTCCTAAATGCAACGTTGTTTTTACCAGTTCGTCCGGAGAAACATTCCAATGCGCTACAGCAACATTCAGACCCAGGTCAGTCAGATTGAATGACGGGTTCTTTTTACCAAATTCCTGCATAGATTTAATTTTTTTAGAGTATGAACAGGCGGCAAAAATAATGAAAAAGGACTAAAACAATATCTGATTATCGTTAGCCGGTTCATTTGTTTTCAGCATGATATATTTAATAATTTATTTTGATCGTGGTCATCGCAGGCCATTTCTATTCCGTATTAAAAAATGATGTTAAACGTTCACGCTGATTTGTTCTCCTGCAGTCATATGGGTAATTTCGGGTATGGTCAGGGTCTGCTATTTGCTGGTGCTCATCTTGCTCGCGACACACAGTTTTTCGCAGGAATTATTTCCTATGACTGAGCCTGCCAGCAATGTGCCCAGGGGAGTATGGGGAGTTCGTTTTTTTGACGAGTCGTACAACGAAGTTGGTTACCGGCGAGACCTTGCCGGTCTGAAGGTGATGTATGGACTTACCCCAAGACTTACGTTGATAGCCACGGGCACAGTGTCCAATCACCACAACAAAACACTGCCGCCTGAATTTCCTGACCACAATACGCCGCAAATAGGTGTGCACCACCCCTACAGGTTCAATGGCATAGACCTTTACGCGAAATATCGCTTTCTGAGCATGGATGGTGAACACAGTCATTTCAGAGTGGCACTGTATGGCGAATGCTCCGAACTGAAGGTGGCACACGATGAGGCTGAACCCACTTTGCTGGACGACAACAGCGGCGTTGGGGGCGGGTTGATCGCCACTTTATTGTATCATCACTTTGCTGCTTCTTTTACAGGCGGATTCATTCATCCTTTTATATATAAAGGAACCGTGCCCGACGAGCTTGCGGGCCTCCCCGGCTTGCCTGCCACCATAACTTATGGCAATGGCTACAATGGCAGTTTTTCCCTGGGTTACCTGCTGCATCCCGCCGAATACACCAGTTATCGCCAGATGAACTGGAACATCTATTGTGAATTTCTGGGCAAGCAATATGACGCTATGATGATGCAGGTGGGCAATGTATATTATAATATCCCTCAATATACGCTATATACGCGAAGCAATAAGGCGCTACAGGCGGCAAAATACCTGGAGGTATATCCTGGAGTGCAAGCTATTGTCCGGTCCAACACCCGGCTCGATCTTTCGGTGGGCTTGCCGGTAGTGGGGCGGTCGTATGTGCACTACTATCCGGTCTTTGCGCTGGCTGCCCAACGTTATATTTATGGCAAACGCCATAGATCGCATGTGGCCAGTTAACCCGCAAAGAAGAGAATTAAACCCCGGAACGATAAAAATGTCAAATCTTAAACTGTAATTCTGACCATGCCTGAACCCGAAGACCAGATGAGCGACCACCTGTTGGTGGCCGCGTTCAAAAACGAACAGCTCAGAGAGGTCTCCTATACCAGGATCGTACGCAAATACCAGGAGCGACTCTACTGGCACATCAGGCGTATGGTGCTGGACCATGAAGACACAAATGACATTTTGCAGAATGTGCTGATCAAGGTATGGAAGAACCTGGCAGAATTCCGCGAAGAGTCGAACCTGTACACCTGGTTATATCGTATTGCGACCAATGAAACGCTGACCTGGATAGAGCAGAAGAAAAAGCACATAAGTGTTTCATTGTCTGGCAGCGAAGATTTTTTTGCAGAGCGGCTGACCGCGCAAAAAGGCTTCGACGCCCAGAAAACAGAATGGAAACTGCAGCAGGCCATACAATCACTGCCGGAAAAGCAGCGGCTGGTGTTTAACCTGCGATATTATGACGAAATGCCCTATGAGCAGATGAGCGAAATGCTCGGAACCTCTGAAGGCGCACTGAAAGCATCCTATCATCATGCAGTTAAAAAGGTAGAAGCATTCATATTGAATAATTAAACCTCCGACCTATCATTATGTCTTAAATTAGAGTGTTATGGAAAAGTTGAGTGAAATAGTAAGTGAGCTTAAGGAAATGAACAGCAGTCTGGCAGATGCACCACGCAGTATGCCCTTTGATGTTCCACAGGGATATTTTGAGGAGTTGGGTGGCAGCGTAATGGCTGACATAAGGCTGGCAGAAGCGAAGACCGGTATGGTAAACCCCATGTTGGTACCCGAGGGTTATTTCGGTGCGCTGCCTGAGCAGATGCTGGCAAAAATAAAAGAACAGGAACAGCCGGCGAAGCCGCGGACGATAGGGTTGTTTGGCAGTGGTCAATGGGCGGCAGCAGCAGCAGTTGCCATAATTATTACCCTGGGTTCGCTGATGATGTTTTTACCCGACCGCACCACCAGCGCAGAGCGCGAATTGTCGTCCATTCCGGGAGTGGAGATCAATGATTATCTTCAGCGTCGCTATGATATTGATGTAAAACAGATCGATCCTTCCGCTGAAGTAAGTAACCTGAAAGTTGACAGTAAAGATATTGTAGCCTATCTTAACGAAACCGGCTGGGATTAAAGAAATTAGCTACAGAGAAGCAGAATATCTAAGTATCAAGCAGCGTATGAAAAGGTTTTTGATAATTACACTATTGAGTTTGTTTGCCCTGGTTACCGCAAGGGCACAGAAGCAGGATTTTAACGATAAGCACCCGGGCCTGGAGCGCATCCATGCCGCCAAAATGGCGTACATAACCGACAAACTCAGGCTGACATCGGAGCAGTCTGCGAATTTTGTGCCGGTCTATAACGAATATGAGCATGAATTAAGGGATATCCGCCGGTCATTCAAAGATAAATACCGGCAGGGTGGCGGCAAGGACATGGACGATGAGACAGCGCGCCACTATATAGACGACAACCTGGACTATCAGCAGAAAGTGCTGGACCTGAAGAAAAAATATAATGACCGTTTCCTCAAAGTGCTGACACCGCAGCAAGTGGCCGACCTTTACCAGGCTGAGCGGGAGTTCAAGCAAATGTTGCTGCAGCGCGTGAAACAGCGTCGCAGCAGGTGGCAATAGATCAATCCCAGCTCATACCGCTGGCATGCAGCACATCTTTTATGGCACCATAAGTATTGCTCATATAGGGCAGTAACTCCTGGGGGGCCACCCACCGGGCATCCAGTATGTCTTCCAGTGCCTGTGGCTGCAATGTGCCGGCCCCGCTGGTCGTCATATGAAACCAGGTGGTGTGCTTCAGGTAGTTCTTTGTCTTTTCGGCATATAGGTGGTAGGTATCTGTTGCCTTTTTGCCCAGTGACAGGCTGCCAACGCCGGTTTCCTCTTCCACCTCGCGCACCGCGCATTGTTCTATGGTTTCGCCTTCGTCCAGTTTACCCTTCGGAAGATCCCATTTGCCTCGCCGGAAGATGAGCAGTAATCCGCCTTCTTTGTTGCGCACCACACCGCCCCCGGCCTGTATCACTTTAAAGGTTTCCGAAAGGTGCTTCATTAATGCGTCCGCTGAGGGCTCCTGCAGTATAATGCCGCTTACATCCGCATTATTCAATTGATCGAGCGCATGTGTGTAATCGTTTGGCTGGTGGATGGTCACCGGGCGCAATTCGGCATATTCCAGGTGCATTTTCTGAAGGGCTTCCCTGTTATCTGTAACGATCAGCGGTTTATTGTTATAATATATTTTTTGAATGAATTTCATAAACAGCTTTTTGCAGGTTTAGTTTATTGGCGTAGGTTTGAGCGTTATGAACACGCCAAAATACTTCGCTGAAAAACTATTGCAAATTAAGGCTTTGCAGGTCAACCTCCAACAGCCATATACCTGGGCATCGGGCTGGTTCTCGCCGGTTTATTGCGACAACCGCAAAGTGCTTTCCTACCCATACGTGCGCGATTTTGTGAAGAGTGAACTGGCCAATATGATCCTGGAACATTTTCCGGATGCAGAAGTGATCGCAGGGGTGGCTACTGCAGGCATAGCTCACGGTGTGATGGCCGCGGATCTGATGAAGCTGCCATTCATTTATGTGCGTGCCAAGCCTAAGGAACACGGTATGGGCAACCAGATAGAAGGCGTATTGGAGAAAGGAAAGAAAGTAGTGGTGGTAGAAGACTTGATATCAACAGGCAAAAGCAGCCTGCAGGTAGTGGACGTACTTCGGGAGCAGGGTGCGGAGGTGATAGGTATGTGTGGCTTGTTCACCTATGGCTTCCCGGTTGCCGATGAGGCATTTGAAAAGGCCGGTGTGCCATTGCATACCATCAGCAACTATAAAGCGCTGATGGAGGTGGCTGAAGACCAGCGACTGATATCTGCCGAGCAGCAGGCGACACTCGAAGCCTGGAGGATAGATCCGGGCAACTGGCGAAAATCATAGACTATATGATGTACTGGCTGCGGCTGATACGATGGCAGAACCTGGCAATTGTTTTTTTTACACAATTGCTGGTGTGGTATTGCCTGATGTATGACCCGCAGAACATAATGGCGGGATTGCAGGTGTGGCTCATACTGGCACTTGCTTTTTCCACTACGCTCATTGCTGCCGCGGGTTATATCATCAACGACTATTTCGACATCAGGATAGATATGATCAACCGGCCGGATAAAGTGGTGCTTGAAAAAACCATTCCACTCCGGGCTGCAATTATTACACATGTGGCTCTCAACATAGTGGCGCTTGTGCTGGCGGCAATTGTGGCCGCACCGCATGTGCTGCTTGTGCTGGTGCAACTGGCCACCACGGTGCTGCTTTGGTTCTACAGCACGCACTTCAAAAAGCAATACATGGTGGGCAACCTGGTGGTTGCGTTCCTCACTGCGCTCACAGTATTGTTGCTGGTAGTGTACAAGCCGGTTTTCCCCTTTACCTTCAAATTTCCCGTGAAGCATCCGGCCATTGGCGACACGCAGATGTGCTATGGCTATGCTTTTTTCGCATTCATGCTTACGTGGGTGCGGGAAATAGTAAAGGATATGGAAGACTACAAAGGAGACGCAGAGGAAGGCTGCCTGACGATGCCGATAAAAAAGGGTCTTAAATATTCTCAACAATTCTCGCAGACACTCAGCGCCATCACTATAGCAGTGCTGCTTGCAGTAAGTGTGCTGTTCTTTAGGTTAGGCAATGTCATGCTGGGTATTTATACGGTCGTGTTTATTGCCGTGCCGCTGACGGCATGGATATTCTTTCTGCAGCGCCACACCACATCCGTGCACTACCATGCTGCCAGCCGCTGGCTGAAGATCATCATGCTGGCAGGGCTGGGCTCATTGCTGGTCTATCATTTCACAAACATTCAAACAAGCACTTTTCTCATTTGAACCGGATCATTCTTGCTTCGCAGTCGCCGCGCCGCAAACAGTTGATGGAAATGGCCGAACTGGCTTTCGAAATAATTATTGCCGATGTGGACGAGACCAATCCACCTGGCATGCCTGGTGAGCTGGTGCCCGAGCACCTGGCCCGGAAAAAAGCAGACGCCATACGCCACAAAGCGGAAGATGCGATAGTTATAGCTGCAGACACCGTAGTGTTGCTGGACCACCACATACTGGGCAAGCCGGTTGACGAAGCGCATGCCATCGCCACACTCAGCCAGCTATCCGGCCGCATGCACAAAGTGGTGACCGGGGTATGCATCAGGCGGGGAGAGCAGGAGCGAAGCTTTTCTGTGACCACTGAAGTATATTTCCGCCCGCTGAGTGAGGCGCAGATACGCCATTACGTGACCAACTACAAACCTTTCGATAAAGCCGGAGCCTACGCTATACAGGAATGGATAGGTGTAACAGGCATAGAAAAGATAAACGGTGACTACTACAACGTAATGGGCCTGCCGATAGGCGATGTGATCAAAGTATTGAACGAGGAATTTGCTATCTAATGCGGCAATGTGGGGTAATGCGGCAATGTGATGGAATGCGACAATATACTAATGCGATAATGCGATTTTAATGCGGCAATGTGATGGAATGAGATAATGTGGGGGAATAATAAAATGTGAAATGTTGTCACGCGAGCATTGTTAGTGCCATCAGTGCTCACCCGCACATGTCTGTATGGATGTAGCATTCTGTCGCATTACATCACATTGCCGCATTACCCCACATTTCCCCCGCATTGCCGCATTCCATCACATTAAATTAACAATTTGCCTCGCCACTTCACTGCCCATGGCCACGCCCATACCGCCCATGCGGAAACAGCCGAATACACGATCGGAATACGCTTTGACGATGGGTTGTTTGGTGCTGCCGAAGGCCATGATGCCCGACCAGCGCTGGGCTACTTCAAAATGCGTGTGCGGCAAAATGATATCAGCCAGTTTTTGCTCCAGGTCTATTTGTATCAGTTTGTTTAGCGCAAGCTCGGTAGTGGTCTCGCCTTCAAAATCCAGGTTGCGGCCGCCGCCGATAAGCACACAGCCATTCAGCTCGCGGAAGTAATAAAAACCTTTATCGAAGTGATAGATGCCTTTGAATTTAAGGCCCGGAATAGGGTGGGTGATGAGCACCTGTCCGCGGCCCGGTATCACATCGGCATTGGGCAGCAACTGCCGTGTGAAGGCATTGGTGCAGATGGTCAAAGTGCTGCAGTGCAGCACCCACTGTTCTTTTCTGAAGGTATCCGTTATGGCTACCTCAACACCGCGAGAAGATTCGGTATAGTGATCGGCTTCTGCCCCCGTTTTTATTTCAATGCCCTTGCTTATGGCCAGGTCCGTAAGTGCGCGCAGCATTTTGCCGGTGTGCAGCTCGCCTTCATGCACGTTTTCTATCATCGCCCTGGTAAAGCCCCGGTCGAAGCCCGTGGCGTCTATTTGGTCGTCTGCCATGCGAAAAGCAGCACTGCCGGTCACAGGCAGCAGCATGCGGTTCAGGTGATCTATCTTGTCCAGCGCAGCAAGTTCATTGTCGTTGATCAGTTCATAACTGCCGTTAGTCGCATATCCGATTCGGGTGTCGCCCAGTCGTTTGCGCAGCAGTTCCAATCCTGTTTTGCGCAAGGCAAACAGGTCAATCACTTCCTGCTCGCTCATGGTTTGCAGGTCGTCGAGCAATTCGGTGACGCTGCCCATGCAGGCAAAGCCCGCATTGCGGCTGGATGCACCTGTGGGCAGCAAACCGCGCTCTAGCACGGCTATGCGCTGGCCTTTGAACTTGTCTGCCAGCTCAATGGCAACGCTCAGACCCACTATGCCCGCGCCGATCACAATATGGTCGTAAGAAGAGAAGCTCTGCAGCTCCCAATAACTCATCATAGCTATAAAATTACCGGCCTGGGTTATTTTTTCAAGGCCTCAGCATAAATAAAAATAAATCCTGCCGCTGTTTTTATGAGTGTGGTCAGGCGGAAATGTCGCGTGCGCCGGCATACATCATTTCAATGATGCGTACTACTTCTCTGCCTTCCTCCGCGCTCGTCATGATGGGCTCATCGCGCAACAATACATCCACCACGTTTTGTATCAGTTTGTCGTGGTTGCTCATGGATCCTTGATACAGGCCATAGTCGTTTGACTTTGCCGTGATGTTGATCTCGGGCAGTTTTTCGCCGGCCAGTTGCTGGTATTCTATGGTGTTCAGGTACTGACCTCCTATTTTCACAGTTCCGTTCTCGGCAAAGAAGGTAATGGAGCCTTCCATATTGCGCTCGTAAGCGCAGGTGGTGAAGTTAAAATTAATGACGGCATCGTTGGCGGCGCGCATCACGAAGCTGCCCGTATCTTCCAGTTCCGTATTGTGCTGGTGGGCATAATTGTGGATCCAGCCGGTGGCGCTGTTCACAGGGCCGTTGAGGTAATAGAGTATATCCACAAAGTGGCTGAACTGCGTGAACAGGCAACCACCATCTTTAGCTTTCTTGCCGCGCCAGTCGCTGCCTGCATAATAGGAGTCGCCACGGTTCCAGAAGCAGTTTACCTGCACCATATACACCCGACCAAGCGCGCCGGAGGTGATCAGTTTTTTTACTTCCTGCACGGGGGGGTTATAGCGGTTCTGCTTTACTGCAAATATTTTCTTGCCATATTGGGCAGATGCTGCTATCATTTGATCGCATTCCGCCACACTTAGCGCCATGGGCTTTTCAACCACGGTATGCAAGCCAGCAGCCAGGCCCGCAACCGTATGCGGTGCATGCAGGTAATTGGGCGTGCATATGCACAGTACATCGGCACTTATGTTTTCCAGCATTTCTTCCAGCGAAGCGTAAAATGGAATGTCGATGGACAGTTTTTCCTGCAGTGCAGTATTGATGTCGCACACCGCCACCAGTTCTGCCGCGCTATTGTGCAGGATGTGCTCGGCGTGCCGGCGGCCTATATTCCCAAAGCCTGCTATTGCAAAACGGATCTTGTGACTCAAATCGAAATCTTATAGTTCATTATTATCCCCTGTACTCGCCCCACACACCGCGCAGCGTGTCGGCTATCTCGCCGAGGGTGCACAGGTTTTCTACCGCATCAATTACAAATGGCATCAGGTTCTCGGTTGTATTCGCCTTTTCTTTTATTGTTTCCAGGCACGCTGTTGCTTTGGCATTATCCCGTTCGGCACGCAGCTTTTTCAGTTTCTCGCTTTGCACCTGGCGGATGCTGTCGTCTATCTTCATCACCGGCGGGCGGTTAGCTTCAGTGCTGGTGAATTTGTTCACGCCCACGATCAGCTTGCTGCCATCTTCAATAGCCTTGTTGTAAGCGTAGGATGAACGGGCGATCTCGTCCTGCATAAAATGGTGTTCTATGGCTTTCACAGCTCCGCCCATTGCGTCTATCTTCTCTATCAGTTTCCAGGCGCGTGCTTCTACCTCGTTGGTCAGCGACTCCACATAGTAAGAGCCGGCCAATGGGTCAACAGTGTCGGTTGCGCCGCTTTCGTAGCCGATGATCTGCTGCGTTCTTAATGCAATGGATGCGGCTTCTTCGGTAGGCAGCGACAACGCTTCGTCATAGCCATTGGTGTGCAGCGATTGTGTGCCGCCCAACACTGCCGACAGCCCCTGCAGCGCCACGCGTACTATATTGTTCTTTGGCTGCTGTGCGGTAAGCGTGCTGCCGCCTGTTTGTGTATGGAAGCGCAGCATTTGCGCCCGGGCATCCGTGGCGCCCAGCTCTTTGGTAATGTGCGCCCACATGCGCCTTGCAGCGCGGAATTTGGCCACCTCTTCAAAAATATTGTTATGGGCATTGAAGAAGAACGAAAGGCGCTGGGCAAACACATTGATGTCCAAACCTTTTTCAATAGCAGCCTTCAGGTATGCCTTACCATTGGCCAGGGTAAATGCCAGTTCCTGCACGGCATCAGAGCCTGCCTCGCGGATGTGGTAACCGGATATGGATATGGTATTCCATTTGGGCACCTCTTTGCTGCAGTACTCGAAAATATCGGTAATGATGCGCATGGATGGCGCAGGCGGATAAATGTAGGTGCCGCGCGCGGCGTACTCTTTCAGAATATCGTTCTGTATGGTGCCGGATATTTTTTTGATGTCAGCACCCTGCTTTTTGGCAAGAGCTATATAAAATGCCAGCAAAATGAAACCTGTTGCGTTGATGGTCATGGAAGTGCTCACCTCTGCGAGGTTGATGCCCTTGAACAATATCTCCATGTCCTGCAAAGAGTCGATAGCCACACCTACTTTGCCTACTTCGCCTTCAGACATCGCGTGATCAGAATCGTAGCCTATCTGCGTTGGCAGATCGAAGGCAACAGACAGACCGCTTACGCCCTGGCTCAGCAGAAAGTGATAACGTTTGTTGGATTCCTCTGCTGTGCTGAAACCCGCATACTGGCGCATGGTCCATAGCTTATCGCGATACATGGCTGCGTGCACACCCCTGGTGAAAGGGAATTTGCCTGGCAGTTCATCCATTTTTATGGGCTCGCAGTAAAGCTCTTTTATTTCTATTCCTGAATCGGTAATTACCGGTTTCTTTTCCAACGTTTACTTCAGTTTGTGTGTGTTGAATTCATGCAAGAGAAACTACCTTCTACTTACGACTTTTTACTTATGACTTACAACAGAACGACGATCTACTAAGTACTATCTACTATCTACTGCTGATTGAACATCATCATCTTCGCTTCTTTGTTAATGATGTGCAACGCCACATCCGTTGGCGTTTCTTCCTCTACCTGCGCCAGCATTTCCAGTATCCGTGTGCGCAACTCTTTTGCCGGTGCTTCAGCATCCAGTGTTTTGGTGATCTGGTTGATCATATTGATCTCCTGCTCCTTCACGCCTTTTATCGTTTGCCAGACATTGGGTGACACATAGATCTGCTGCGAAAGGTTGTGTTCAAATTCTGAACTGATAGAGGTCACCAGCACTTCGCGATATTCCATTACGGTAAGGGTAGGATCGTAAATACGCATCAGGAGGTTGCGCGCACTGATGCGCTCTATGAAAATAGTGAGCCTTTCATAGGCCTGTAATCTCAGCTTCAGCGTCACGTCCTGCGCATCATGAAACAGGGCTAGCTGTTTGCGTTCTGTTTCGCCGATCACAAAGCGGTTGACGATAAGCACAGAAGCGCCGAGCACCACCAGTGCAGGAACGGTGTACTTAAGCAGCTCAACCAGGGTTGTTGTAATATCCATATCATGCAAAAATAAAGTGTTTCCCCCGAAGTGTCCAGTATTTAAGTTCACGCATACTGAACGGGTATAATAATAACGGCAGGCCAGTGATTTTCGTATTTGCTGTGCCGGGCAGGGGCGTGGTTTGTTGCTATCCTCAGGCCATCCACAGCGCTCCGCCGCAGCTATCCCGGGCAGCGCCGGTGACGCTGGAAAGCACATTCGCTTCTTCCCTCCAACGCAGCGTACCTATTAGCGCCATTACTATCGCTTCTTTGAACTTCACGGTAAACTCATCGGGTACAGTGACAGCTATATGCTGGTTGGCAAGTTGCTTACCGATCTGGCTGACGAGGAAATGATTGAACGCACCCCCTCCGGTCACTAACATGGTCGAGCTGTCTTTTCCATGAGGGAATTGTGCCGTAGCACGGCTCACCTGGGTAGCAATATACATGACCGCCGTGTGCAGCAGATCGTTCGTGCTGTGATTGCTCTCCAGCAAAGCAGGGAAAGCAAGTTGTCTTGCATTTTCGTTGCTCAGCGATTTTGGTGGCACCTGGCTGTAGTATGGATCTTTGTTCAATTCGTCCAGCACATCGTTGAGTGTTTTCCCGCCTGCGGCCATCGCGCCGTCGGCATCCATCGAAAATCCTTCCCGTTCGGCCAGTGTATTCAATACCTGGTTAGCGGCACAAACGTCAAATGCCAGCATGGCGCCCGGTGTTTTGACGGTGAGGTTGGCAATGCCGCCTATATTCAGCAGGTAATCATATTGTCCGAAAAGCAGGCTATCGCCGATAGGGACAATAGGTGCGCCCTGCCCGCCCAGCGCCACGTCCAGCGCCCTAAGGTCACTGATAACGGGCAGCCCCGCCACAGCGGCCAGTGTTGCGCCATCGCCAAGCTGGAATGTGGTATGATGCTGCGGTTCATGAAATACAGTATGCCCGTGCGATGCGATGAAATGCACCTTATGGTCCAGGTCGTGCTGCTGCATGAACTCCTTTACTTGTGAGCCCAGCCAGCGGCCATAGGCAGTATGCAGCCTTAGCAGGTCAGGCGCATTCCATTGGCTGGCATGCAGCAATTTATATTTCCATTCTTCGTTGTAGGGTATGCATGCGGCATGCAGCAATTCAAAACTCCAGTTGCCCCTTGTTTCTTCCAGTTGCACATAAGCAATATCCAGCCCGTCCAGCGAGCTCCCGGACATCAAACCGATCACTTTGTAGATCATGGGGTAAAAGTAGGCAGTCGTAAGTAAAAAGTCGTAAGTCGCAAGCTGTTTTTGGGCGGCTCGCTTTTAGTAATAGAGTATGTCAGGTGCAAATGATCTTGACAATAGTTGCTTTTCCTGTTGATCCGGAGAATTGCCTCAAATAATATACTGCTATTTCGTATTAAGACGTTTTTGTAATTTTTCAGGCGCTTGCCTCGTATCAAATATCGCAACAATTTCAACGATATCGCCGTGTATTTTGAAGTAAATAACGCATCGCCTGGCCAGTACACATTTCCTGATGTTTTGTCTTTTAAAGGCGACTTTATATATCTTCGGATTATCCAGCAGGTTTTTACGAATGTCCTCGAAACGAACTAGAAAGCGCTGTAGCCCCACAGCGCCAAATTCCTCAAACAGATAGTCGGTGATGCCAATAAAATCACGCCTTGCAGAAGCTGCTAAAATAACTTCCCGCATCATTTCAATCCATACCTTGTCTTCACCTCATTAACAACGCTTTCAATGGAATAGACATCGCCATTTGCGATATCTTCAATGCCTTGATTGATTTTAGCCTGTATCAGCGGATCTGTTTCATCCCAGTCATCTGCGTTGTCGGCGTCCATATGGTTTTGGAGATAATGGTAAACATGAATTAATTGCTCGCCGTTCAGACTATCAATTTGCCTTATAAGTTCCAATTTCAATTCTGCAGTACTCATACAAAGGCTCTTTCTATCAAAGTTAAGCAATATGCAAAAAATAGGTACAGCAACTCAAATTTTAACGCTACGGAGTATAGCTCACATGAGTTTAGCAACAAACGCAGTATTCAACTTTCATACGTATCCCGACATCACCCCGATCTCGTTGTAGATCATGAGGTAAAAGTAGCAACTTATAAACAGAGGATAAGCGCCAATACAGATTAGTGCGGAAAAAATCTGAGTATATTCTGATTAGAATGAATGATACGTGCAATTCTAATCCTGTCCTCTTGAATTTTATAGAAGATGATGTGGTTATGGTTTGAGATACTTCTCAGCCCGCTCCTGATTTCGGAACGTTTGCGACCTAATTCCGGGTTCGCTTTCAAAGCTTCGAACTTGCTTTTGAAACTGCCTAAATATTTGACAGCCTGCAATTCTCCAAATTCGTGGAATGTGTAGTCAAAAATACTAGTTAGATCATTGTCAGCTTCTTCAGATATCTCGATAGGCAAATGACTGTCGATCATTTTTTGAGTACTTGCAGTCTATCTTTAATGATATCGTCTACGCTACGCTTGCTAGCTGGCCCGTCTATTCCTTTGGCTATTTCTTTCCGGAGTTCCTCCAGCATCTTATTTCTGTATGCTTCATGCAGCAGCAATGCGTCTTGTATCACATCTGATGCATCGCTAAAATCACCGCTTGCCAGACTGGCGGTTATGTAGTGTTCCTGGTGTTCGTTCAGGGTGATATTCATAAAATAGGTTTTTAGTAAAGTTAACTAACGTCTGACTTTCTGCAAAAGCTAAGTCAGCAAGGGACGATCAGACCCTCCCAGCCTGAGTACCCCAAGTTTGTTGAATTCTATGACGCTTGTGAAATCAAGGTTCCAAATACGGAAGTCTTCATGGCAAAGTATGTCCGATATAGCAGGCATGATATCTTTCTTCTCCACACAACAGGAATTGTTTCGAGATCGCGCGAGGTACAGATATTCCTCCTGAAACATTTGATGAATATTTGAAATGACCGTGCGTTCATTTACGTTGTTTTGGGAGCCAAAATAAACCCACGCACCATTTTCGGTTGTCCAATTTAGCCAATCGATTTTCTTATGCGAGCTAACAGAAAATATGAGGCGTGAATCCAGAGGAGCCATACATTTTGCGTTCAGAGGTTTAATTAGCGTATTCACTCATGAACTTGATGCGCATCATTTTCAGATGTTCAATGCTCACATCGCGGTCTTTGAATTCCTCATAGGCCTGCTCCATATTATCGTCGTGGCTGCTGCGGAAGTAGTCGAAGATGTCTTCCTGCTCATATTCATCCAGCTCCTGTTCCAGGCAATAGTCCAGGTTCAGCCGGGTGCCGCTGGCCACAATGGTTTCCATTTCCACAAGTAATTCCGGAATGCTGAGGCCCTTGTTCTTGGCGATCGTCTCCAGCGGAATTTTCTTGTCAATATTCTGGATGATATACACCTTCATGCCGCTCTTGTTCACCACGCTCTTCATCACAAAGTCGTCCGGCTTCACAATGTCGTTCTCATCCACATACTTGCCTATCAGTTCCACGAATTTTTTGCCATACCTCAGCGATTTACCCTTGCTCACCCCCTGTATCTTCTCCAGCTCTTCCAGCGTAGTAGGGTAGTTGGTGGCCATATCCTCCAGCGAATTTTCGAGGAAGATGACAAACGGAGGCAGCGATTTTTCCTTGGCTATCTGTTTGCGCAGATCTTTCAGCATTTCAAACAGCACAGGGTCGGTGGTGGCCGGAGCAGCTCCGCCGCTCACTTCGTCATCATCACCTACCGCATCTTCATACTGGTGGTTCAGCACCACTTTTATGGCATACGGCTTCTTCAGGAACTTGCGGCCCTTGTCTGTGATCTTCAGCAGGCCATATTCTTCAATGTCCTTGCGAATCATGCCCTCCAGTATCATCTGGCGGATCAGCGACTGCCAGAAGTTGGTGTCCATCTGCATAATGAGCCCGGCTCCAAAGGACTTCAGCTTATCGTGGCGGAAGGTCTGTATTTGCGGATTTACCTTGCCCAGGATGATGTTCACCACATAGTCAATGCCAAAGCGTTCATCCAGCTCATTGATGGCATCAAGGGTTATCTTTACGCTGTCCTTAACGTCCAGCTTTTCTTTCGGGTTGTTGCAGTTGTCGCAGCTATCGCAATTTTCATGCTTGTACTCTTCACCAAAATAATGCAGCAGCAGCCTGCGGCGGCATACGCCACTTTCCACGTAGGCCAGTGTTTCCGATATCAGTTGCGCACCCATCTCGCGTTCGCTGAGGGGTTTGTCGCGCATCAGATGCTCCAGTTTCTGTACGTCCTTGTAAGAATAGTAGAGGATGCACTTGCCCTCCAGTCCATCACGGCCGGCACGGCCTGTTTCCTGGTAATAATTCTCCAGCGATTTAGGTATGTTATAGTGCATCACGAACCTTACGTCCGGCTTGTCAATACCCATTCCAAAAGCGATTGTCGCCACTATCACATCTACCTCTTCCATCAGGAACTGGTCCTGGCGCTGTGCGCGCAGCGGCCCCTCAAGGCCCGCATGGTAAGCCACAGCCGATATGCCGTTGGCCACCAGGGTAGATGCCAGTTCTTCAGTTGTTTTGCGGTTGAGCGTATAGATGATGCCGCTCTTGCCCTTCATGCCGGTGATGAACTTGACAATATGTTTCAGCGTTTGCTCCTTGCTGGTTTTCGGCACTATTTCATAATACAGGTTCGGCCTGTTGAACGAGTCGATGAATATGGCCGGCGATTGCAGCTCCAGGTTCTTTACTATATCATCCTGCACCTTAGGGGTGGCAGTGGCCGTAAGTGCTATTATGGGCAGGTCAGGGCTTATCTCGTTGATCATTCCGCGCAGTTTGCGGTATTCCGGGCGGAAATCGTGGCCCCATTCCGAGATACAGTGTGCCTCGTCAACAGCGATGAATGAAATATTGAGGTCAGAGAAAAAAGCGATGTTTTCCTGTTTGGTGAGCGTTTCCGGCGCCACATACAGCATCTTCGTCTTGCCTTCCGTCAGGTCGCTTTTTACTTTTTTCTGCTGGGTCTTGCTGAGTGTCGAATTGAGAAAATGTGCAATATTATCTTTGCTGCTGTAGCCGCGGATCAGGTCCACCTGGTTCTTCATCAGGGCTATAAGCGGGGAAACAACAATAGCCACACCTTCGCTCAACAATGCCGGTAACTGGTAGCACATCGATTTGCCCCCGCCCGTGGGCATGATCACGAATGTATCTTTACCAGAGAGAATGCTGTTAATAATTTTTTCTTGCTCACCTTTAAAAGAATCAAAGCCAAAATATTGTTGCAATTCAGATTTGAGATCAAATTTGCGCTTTACCTTTTCGACAACAGCCATACACATTTATTTAACTAAAAATTATTAAGCATCTCCGTCAAAAGCAGAAGGAAGGGCGGGTTTTTCAACGGGACTGCGAAATTACGAAAGGTAAGTTAAAAAAATTGTAATTATATTGCAAGTATTCGGGAAAATTAATATTTTACTAATAAAACGTACGTCGCCGGCTACGCTCGTCATAGATAGTAACCTAATGGGATAATCAAATATATAATATGAAAGAATGCGCAACTGTTTTCATTGTTTCACTGATCTTAACAATATCTGTAATTCCATCTTATGCAGATAAAAAAAGAAAACCTGCATGGGAAGATCCGTGCCGGCATAAGGTATCTGGCAAGTACAATTATGTGCAGATACCGCTGACTGCATATGAACATCACCTTTTAGGCAACATACATTCGGTCCGGTATCAGGACTACAAAGTGAAGGGCGGTAAGCGATCGCTCGATGACAGTGGTTACAACGTATATGACAGGAAAGGTAACCTGGTGAACCAGACCGAATATGACGCGCAGGGAAAGGTGAAATGGCACTGCGAATATGAGTATACCTCAAAAAATAGACCCGTGAAGCGGATCCTCCACCTGCCGGAGGGGGCGGAGATAGTGACATTTGAGTTTGACAGCAAGGGAAATGTTGCTAAAGAAATAACAAAAGATACGGCGGGTAAGGTGCTGCACACTGCAAGCTATGCATATGATAATAAGGGCAACAAGACCAGCGAATCGTATCAAATGCCGGAAGGACACATTTTTCTGGCAGAATACACTTATAACAGCCTAGGCTATCAGACGACCCGGATAATTACGAGAGACAAGGCAACATCGAAAACCGCGATTGAATACGATAGTCTGGGAAACAAGGCGGCGACACGTTTTTATGAAAATGATTCATTGGTAGCTAGTTCATATGCGCAATTTGACGACCTGGGCCGGCCGATAAGCACTAAAAATCTGGACGACAAAGGCAAGGTAGATGACCTGTCTACTACCACTTACGACCGGTATGATAATGTTACCGCTTCCCTGAAGCTGGATCCGGAAACAAAAAAGGTGATAAGCGGCCAGAAGGCGAAGTATGTCTATGATACCCACGGAAACGCCACTGAAGAAACAGACTACGATGTCTCCGCGGCGGGCGATACGGAACATAGCTTTACGGAGGCGTCCTATTCATACTATTGAGCAAGCGCTATTGTATTCATCCGCGCAACACCTGAACTTTACCTGATAAATGAAATATTTTTCTTCCAGGCTGTTGGTTGGCATTTTCGCTTTACTATCAATAGTCATCTTTTTTAACCGTGGGCAGGACAGGCATAACCAGTTTGTGGACGACCGGTGCGGCTATTACCTCTATTTGCCCGCTACATTCATCTATCACGATCTGCAGCACTTGTCTTTTTTCGATTCGGTGAACGGCCGCTATGGCAACAGTATGGGAATGCAATATTCCCTTTATCCAGTCAATGGAAATAGGCTGGACAAGTATACAATGGGCGTGGCGCTTTTCGAGGCTCCGTTCTTTTTTGCAGCAAACGCAGGGTGCAATGTTGCGCGTCAATACCCTGCTGATGGTTTTAGCTTGCCCTATCAACTCGCGCTGCTTGCAAGTAATTTGTTTTGGGTATGTGCCGGACTCCTGGTTCTTGCCACTCTGTTGGGCCGCTACTATTCCAAAGGAGTAGTGCTGGCCACACTTACCTGCGTCTGGCTGGGCACCAACCTGTATTGCTTCACAGCTTTCGACATTGGCATGAGTCATCCAATATCGTTCTTCCTGTTCTCTGTTTTGCTCCTGCTCTCTGATTCCTGGTATTCAACGGCCGGAAATAAGACAGTGCAGTGTGTGCTCATCGCGCTTTGCCTTGGCCTCATTACCCTGGTGCGGCCAGTGAACATCCTGGTAGGCATCATTCCCCTGTTATGGAATGGACTCCGGCTGCCGCTGCATCCGGGTCGCAAAGTAACATCACTGCTAGTGGCCGGCTGCGTTTTTTTGTTGGTGCTTATGCCCCAGTTGCTCTACTGGCACTACATCACGGGCAGTTATGTCTGCTACTCATACGGTGATGAAGGCTTCAATTTTGCAGCGCCCCATATTGCTGACGGATTGTTCGGATTCCGCAAAGGCTGGTTTGTTTATACGCCAATGGCCGCTGTGGCTATTGCCGGCCTCTTTTCGTTTCGCAAAAGCCGGCCTCATGTTTTGCTGCCTGTTGCTGTTTTCCTGGGGGTGATGATCTATGTCGTCTTCTCGTGGCGGGAATGGTGGTATGGCGGTAGTTTCGGTTGCAGGCCTATGGTTGAGGTGCTGGCTGTTTTAGCGCTCCCATTGGCCGCACTTATCAATAGTGTTTTTACTCGAAGAAGCAGGGTGGTCCGGTTTTTTTTATCGTGCATATTGTGTTTGGTAATATCGCTCAATGTTTTTCAAACCTACCAGTATTCTATGGGGCTCATTCATTGGGACCGGATGACAGGTACCTACTACAGGAAGGTCTTTGGCCGGGTGGAATTTGACCGCAGGGCAAATGAACAATACCTGTTAAAAAAATGAAGCCTGATAAAGAAATCCCGCAAATAAAACGCGGGACTTCCTATCAGAGATTATCGAATTGCTGAATTGTCACATTGCCTAACCAATTTCTACCACCAGGTCATTGGTGTTCACTAAAGTTCCTGCTGCCAATTCGATATGGTCAATGCTGCCATCGAATGGTGCGGTGATAATGGTTTCCATTTTCATGGCTTCAATAATGAAGAGCTGCTGATTCTTTTTTACATGCTCACCCTTCTTCACCAGCAGCTTGCTCAGCATGCCTTGTAATGGCGCGCCTATCTGTTTTTCATTACCCTTGTCTATTTTCTTGTTCTCGCGCTGCTCCACTTTTATCGACCGGTCACGTACTTCCACATTACGTGTCTGGCCATTGAGCTTGAAGAATACGGTCCTGTTCCCCTTATCGTCCACAGGGCCGATGCTCAGCAGGCGTATCAATAGTGTTTTGCCTCTTGCAATTTCGATCGTCGTGTCCTGGCCCATCTTCATGCCATACAGGAAAAGCGGTGTGGGCACTATGGATACATCGCCGTACTCCCTGTAAAATTTCAGGTAGCCTTCAAATACCTTGGGATAGAACTTGTAAGAGAGGAAGTCGCACAGGGTTAAGTCCGGGCCATACTTGCTCTTGAAGTCGGTAAATTCATTATCAAAATCTATCGGTGGCAGGTGCTTGTTCGGCCTGTCGGTGAATGGTTTTCTGTCCTTCAGTACAATGCGTTGCAGCTTTTCCGGGAAGCCGCCCTCCGGCTGACCGATATCGCCCATAAAGAACTGCTGCACCGATTCAGGGAAAGAAATATGCTCTCCTTTCTCAAACACATCATCCTTGCTCAGGTTATTGGCCACCATGAACTGGGCCATGTCGCCTACTACTTTCGAGCTTGGGGTCACTTTCACTATGTCGCCAAACATTTCGTTGACCGTGGCGTACATTTCCTTTATCTCTTCAAATTTGTCACCCAGTCCCAGCGCTATGGCTTGTGGCTTCAGGTTGCTGTACTGGCCTCCGGGTATCTCGTGGTGAAAAACTTCGGCAGAACTTGCTTTCAGTCCCGATTCGAACGGATAGTAATACTCGCGCACCGCTTCCCAGTAATTGCTGAACTGGTTCAGCAGCTTGATGTCATAGGGATTTTCACGCTCGTGGAAACGCATCATTTCCAGCACAGCGTTGAAGTTGGGCTGCGAGGTAAGGCCAGAAAGCGACCCTATGGCGCAATCTACCACATTTACGCCCGCGTCAGCCGCCATCAGGTAAGTGGCGGGTTGCAGCGATGAGGTATCGTGCGTGTGCAGGTGGATAGGAAGTTTCACGGTGTCCTTCAGCGCTTCTATCAGCAGCTTGGCCGCGTACGGTTTCAGCAGGCCAGACATGTCTTTGATGGCCAGGATGTGCGCGCCGGCATTCTCCAGGTCTTTGGCCAGGCGCAGGTAATATTCAAGTGTGTATTTTGTTTTTGACTTGTCCAGTATATCTCCCGTATAGCACAGGGAGCCTTCCGCAAGGCCGCCGGTGCGCTTGCGCACCATTTCAATACATGGAGCTATATTCTGCATCCAGTTCAGCGAGTCGAAGATGCGGAAGATGTCCACTCCTTTCTCCCACGATTTTTCTACAAACGCTTCTATCAGGTTGTCCGGGTAGGCCGCATAGCCTACACCGTTGCAACCGCGTATCAGCATTTGCAGCAGTATGTTGGGTATGGCAGCACGTAGCTGTTCCAGCCTGCGCCAGGGGTCTTCGTTCAAAAAACGCATGCACACATCAAACGTTGCACCGCCCCACACCTCCATGCTGAATGTTTGCGGAAAAGCAATGGCAAAGCTTTTCGCCACCTTCAGCATATCGAACGTGCGCATGCGTGTGGCCAGCAGGCTCTGGTGCGCATCGCGCATGGTGGTGTCTGTATAGTGCAACTGTTTTTCATTCTTCAGCCATTGGCTGAAGGCGTCCGGACCCATTTCTGTGAGCATGTCCTTTGTTCCTTTCGGATAAGGCACGTGGGTATTAACGCCCGGCAGCACCGGTTTCTCAAACGTTTTGCTGTCGTCCTTCACCTTTACATCAGGGTTGCCGTTCAGTGTTATATCGGCCAGGTAGTTGAGCATACGGGTGCCCCTGTCCTGCCGCATCGAGAACTGGAATAGCTCCGGATGCTCCTGTATAAAATTGACCGTGGCATTGCCGGAGATAAAGTCTTCGTTAGTGATGAGGTTCTCCAGGAACTGGATATTGTTCTTCACGCCGCGGATGCGGAACTCACGAAGGGCGCGGTGCATTTTAGATGCTGCATCTTTGAGCGTAGCGCCTGACGTGCTCACCTTCACCAGCATGGAATCGAAGAACGGGCTGATCTTCATGCCGGGGTACGTGCTGCCCTCATCCAGGCGCACGCCAAATCCCGTTGCATTGCGGTAGGTGACCAGCGTGCCATAGTCTGGCTTAAAGTCACTGGCCGGATCTTCTGTAGTGATGCGGCACTGGATCGCAAATCCGGTCTTTGGAATTTTGTTCTGATCGCCCAGGCCAATTTCCGGGTCTGAAAGTTTGTGGCCGGATGCTATGAATAACTGCGTCTTGATGAGGTCTACACCGGTGATCATTTCTGTTACCGTATGCTCCACCTGTATGCGCGGGTTCACTTCTATGAAATAGATGTGCTCTGCCTGGTCCACAAGAAATTCTACGGTACCCAGGTTGTTGTAGTTTACTGCCGAAGCGATCTTCACCGCATAACCATAAAGTTTATCCAGCGTTTCCTGCTTCAGCGCGGCAGATGGCGCCATCTCAACCACCTTCTGGAACCGGCGCTGCACCGAGCAGTCGCGCTCGTACAGGTGCACAATATTGCCGTGGCTGTCTGCAGCTATCTGGATCTCGATATGCTTCGGTCGTTCCACAAATTTTTCCAGGAACACGGTGTCATCACCAAATGCATTTTTTGCCTCGCTGCGCGCTTCGTGAAAAGATTTCCTCAGTTCATCGTCTGTGCGCACCACACGCATACCCCTGCCGCCGCCACCCGAGGCCGCCTTCAGCATCAGCGGATAACCGATGCGCTGTGCTTCCTTCTGGGCAATATCTTCATTTGATAGTGGCTCTGCATTACTCTCTATCAGTGGTATGCCTGCCTTCAGGGCTACTTCTTTGGCAGTCACTTTGTCGCCAAGCGCGGCCATGGCCTCTGGTTTTGGCCCAATGAAGATGATCCCATTTTCGGCGCATTTTGCCGCGAATGTGGCATTCTCCGACAAAAAGCCATAGCCAGGATGAATGGCATTGGCGCCAGATTCCAGAGCTATCTCAATGATCTCGTCAATGTTTAGGTAAGGCTTCAACGGGTCGTTGTCTGCGCCCACCTGGTAGGCCTCATCCGCTTTATAGCGGTGGAGGGAATACCGGTCTTCGTAAGTATAGATAGCTACAGTCGGAATGTTTAATTCTGTAGCAGCGCGCGAGATACGTATGGCTATCTCGCCCCGGTTGGCGATGAGGAGTTTTTTGATGTTCATCCGTTCGTGTGTGGTCTGTGAAATCGCAACAAATATAGGTATCCGCAGACTTGCCGGACACGTAAATGGTATCAATTTGCTGTGATTTCTTCTTCTGCAGAAAGCGATGATGTTACTAAGCGCTCAACAAGAAAAAGCGCCAGCTAATGCGAGCGCTTTTTCTCTGGTATAAAGTTGTTATGCCGTGGCGGTTTCGGCCTAGTCTCTGCGCCATGGGCCGCAATGGCCCATCTTCGACTTGAATTCTTCCTGCTGTTCAGGCGACATCTGCTGCCATTTGTGCCACATTTGCTTGCGCATCCGCCAGCCGCCGAAGCCGCCCCGGCCGCGGAAGCCACCAAACAGGATCTTAGACAGAACCAGTAGTCCGGCTGCCTGCCAGAAAGTGATTGCGGCAAGGTGGAAAATACCCACTACTACACTATTCCATAAAAGCATAGTTACTGTACTGAATATTGTTATTGCCAGCGCTGCAATAGCTATTGCTATTGGCGCTTTTCTTATCCATCTCTTTTTCATTGCTGTGATTTTTTGTCAAAGGTATTATGACGCAGAGGCGGCAGACAATGGCTATTCGGTTGATGTAATAGGAATAAAGGCGGGAAGTAATAAATGGTCGGTGAATGGCTGTTTTTTATGGTCATAGGCTCTACTGGCTCAAATGTCCCCATCTTGAAAAGGCTCTTCTGGCGCCATAGCCCTCAGCATCCCATACGCTTTTACCAACTCCAGTATCGTTATCAGCAGGTACCACGCAGCCAGCACCGGACTGCCAAATATGAGGATAACAAACACGACCCCGAAAATGTCGCTGGAGAAATTACCTGCTGATCCGATAGATGCATAAAGCGCCAACACACCCAATATGATCTCGTAACCAATACGGCTGGGATTGCGACAGGCTTTGGGCAGAAATATACGGTTCAGCAGGCATGCCAGTGATTGCACTGCACCCACATAAACATAGAACGCCATCATTTTGTCGCTGTCGGTAATGGCCGCCATAAATAGGGCTATCAGCTGCGCGGTTAGCTCAAACCATTTTGCAACCACAATGATCTGTGTGGTGCCTCGTTTGCTATGGCCGGGGTCATATGTCGCCATATTATTTTCGCTCCCGGAGCCATCCACATAGGTCTTGGCTTTCAAAAGCTCCCGTATAGTGATGACAAAATACCAGATCATTAATGCAAGGCTCAATGGGCTGATGAACCGCGCCATTGCGAACAGGACATGGTAGAGGCCTGGGGTAACTATTGCAGTGGCACTTTGCCAGTGAAGCTTATATAGCAGCCACGTGGGCAGCATTGCGATGAACCAGGCGGCAAGGACCCAGCCATAAGTCTTGCGACCAGGGCTGCGAAGCGTCAGCGGCCAGCGGTACTTATTATAGATGCAGCTCGTTACCTGCACCCATATCACCGGAAAATAGCTGTACATCACCATATAGTACGCGGGCAGGCGAAGATTAGCCGCTATGCCGGCGATAAGCGCTACGAGTTGCACTCCCAGGTCTATTGATCTTATTTTGTATTCGCGGCTCATAATTCCTTGTTTTCAGTGTCATTCAACACCTGCACATCATATTCCCGCAGCCTTTTTACGGCCGCCATTGCCTCCTCAGCCAGCCTCAGTTCCGAGATGGTTATCGCAAAATACCAAATGGCCATCAATGGACTGATTGCTAATAGTGCCGCGGCTTCGATCATGGCTATTTCGCCTTTACCCAATGCCCATGACCCAAAGAACAAAACGATGACGATGAGCAATAAGATCTCATATCCCCTCCTCGATCGCGCCCTTGCTCCACGCGGCAACGTGATCATATTCTTCAGGCAGCTTAGAAATTGGACACCGCCGACTGTAAAATACGTTACAAACAAAATAGTTGGCTCAAAAATGCAGCACAGCAAAGGGCCCAGGAAGGCAACACCCTGTAAAATGCCGTCTATCTTTTTTTCAATGATTATTTGTTGCAGGCGCATAACAGTTGTTTTGAAGAAGGGCGGTAAGGCCGCCCTTCTTTGTAAATGATCACAGTGGCTGTGTAAAGCTTCTGCCGCTGATGTTCTCCGGATCTGTGCGGTAGTCGTAGGGTGCATTGTTGTTCCTGTCCAACAGGGCACGCTTGCGCAGGCGGAAGAAGATGAACATGTTCATAAAGTGCATGCAGCCGAGTATAAGTATGATAGCGCCCAGTTTCAGACTCAGTACCTCTACGGCAGCGCGGGCGTCGGCAACGGCCTCGGTCGTGCGCAGTGTGTATATGGCATAACCTATGTTTACGAGATAAAAGCCCACCCACAGCAGGTTGTTCACGGCCTGAGCCAGCACCTGGTTGCCATGAAATATATCGATAAGGAAAACCTGTCCGTTCTTGAATAATGTATGTGCTACCCATACGGTAAGTGCAATGGTTACGGTAACGTATGCGGCATATAAAACGAGAATGTTGTTCATAAAATATGTTTTTAAGGTTAAGAAAAGTGAATAGACCGGAACTCATAGATAACCGGCGGCGAGTGATTGATGTGTGTGTCCATAACTATTATTTTGAACTAACAATATTTTCAGAAAATAATGAAAATTAACATCCTTAAAAAAACCGGTCTCCCGGCATTTATTCTTTGTATTGCGCTCCCAACACCTCCCTCTCCCTTGGAGAGGGTCGGGGTGAGGCTTTACTTAAACAGTTTCAGCAACGTCCCCGTAAACCAGTGCTCGTCCATTTTCACTAATCCGTCAACCCCCTTGCTGGCCTGGTTGGCGAATTTCTGTATGTCGCCAATGATATCCACAAACTCTTTTGCTTCTTTGTCGCCCTTTTCCACTTCCACAGACTTTAGCTGCTCCAGGCTTTTGAGTATCGGTTCCACTTCTCGGCGCTTACGCTCTTTGATAATGCGCATGGCCACCGCCCATATGTCTTTTTCTGCTGCAAAATATTCGCGGCGCTCGCCCGGCTTCAGCACTTTTTCTACAATGCCCCAGTCTATCAGTTCCCGCACATTCATATTGGCATTACCACGGCTTATCTGCAATTGGGCCATGATGTCTTCTGCGCTCAGCGGCTCGGTCGACACCAGCAGCAAGGCGTGTATCTGTGCCATGGTGCGGTTAATGCCCCATTGCGTTCCCAGCGCACCCCAGTTCTGTATAAATTGTTGTTTGGCTTCCTGAAGTTTCATGACCCAAAGGTAAAATGAATATTTCGAACTTTCAAAATTTTCTGAAAAATAAATTTAAAACTTGCGCCTCTGGCATCCGGTTGCGCTCATAGCACCTCCTTTTCCTTTGGGGAAGGCCGGGATGGGGCCTATCTTTACACTCTGCAATGACCAGTTTCTCAGATACCATAGCTGCCGTAGCCACGCCACCAGGCGAGGGGGCCATAGGCATCATCCGCCTCAGTGGCAGCGATGCTATCTCCATTACCAACGCCATTTTCAAAGGGAAAGACCTTTCCCGCCAACCATCGCATACGCTCCATTTCGGGCGCATAACAGATGGTGTTGAAACTGTGGATGAAGTAGTGGTGAGCCTTTACCGTAACCCTAAAAGCTACACCGGCGAAGATGTTACCGAGATCAGTTGTCACGGCTCTATATACGTGCTGCGCCGGGTAATGGCGCTGTGCCTGGCGCATGGTGCGCGCGCTGCACGGCCGGGCGAGTTCACGTTGCGTGCATTCCTCAATGGCAAAATGGACCTCACACAAGCCGAGGCTGTGGCAGACATCATTGCCAGCGAAAGCGAAGCTGCCCACAAAGCGGCCATGCACAACCTGCGCGGGGGCTTCACTCACGACCTCGCCTACATGCGCGAACAGCTCATTACCTTCAGCGCACTCATTGAGCTGGAGCTGGATTTCAGCGAAGAAGATGTGGAGTTTGCAGACCGCAAACGATTTTATCAATTGCTCAGCGAAATGACCGACGCTACACAGCAGTTGCTGCAGTCCTTCAGCCTGGGTAATGTCATCAAGAATGGGGTGAGCGTTGCCATCATAGGCAAGCCCAATGCAGGCAAGAGTACTTTGCTCAATGCACTGCTGAATGAGGAACGCGCCATAGTGAGCGACATCGCCGGCACTACCCGGGACACAATAGAAGAAACCCTGAACATCAACGGCGTGCTGTTCCGCATCATAGACACAGCGGGTATCCGCGAGCACACCGCCGATGTTATTGAACAACAGGGTATTGCCCGCAGCAGGGCGGCAATGGAAAAGGCCGACGTGGTGGTGCACCTGGCCGATGTGTCAACAGATATGCCGGGTATCAGCGTTGCCGGCCCGAGGGAAATACTGGTGGGCAACAAGGCCGACCTCGCCTCACCTGCGCAATTAGAAAATGCACGGACTGCGTTTCCGCAAATGCTCTTGCTTTCCGCCCGCAACCGCGACAACATACAACAACTCAAAGACGCTCTTTTTAACATAGCCACAGGTGGCGGCCTTCAGCACGAAGGGACGATCATCACCAACGCCCGCCACTATGGCGCATTGCAGCAGGTGCTGCAATCGCTGCACGACATCAAAGCCGGCCTCGATCACCGCCGCTCCGGCGACCTCATCGCCCTCGACATCCGCACCTGCCTCCACTATCTCGGCGAGATCACTGGCGAGATCACCACAGAAGATAAGCTGGACTATATTTTCAGTAAGTTTTGTATCGGGAAGTGAAAGAGGGAGTTTTGTACGTCAATGCTATTAAAGTCGTACCTTTATAATCATGAGGAAGAATGGCATTGTTGATCAAAAAAAAGAGGCTTCCGTCGTTGAAAGCGCGAAATCTAAACCATATCTCACCAAGCGGTTGCTGGTGAGCGCAGCCAAGCGCGGAATTCGAAAGGCAGCAGAGGAAACCATGGAGGTTATGGGGTATGTTGTCATTGCCCGTAATGGTTGGATCGTGAAGAAATATGCTGATGGCAGAATAGAACAGATTGAGCCAATAAATTCTTAAGGTGCAGGGCGCGGAGAACAATAAGCATACACAATTGCGACTGAGGGTTTTCGCGGGCCCCAATGGTTCGGGCAAGAGTACTGTGATACAATACGTCCGCGATCTGGATGTAAATTGCCGCCCCATCGATTTTGGCATTTACATCAATGCAGATGATATAGCGAAAGACCTCAGAGAGAATAATTTCTCATTTAACAATTACGATATACAGGTAACTAACCGTGAGTTTGTAAAGATTGCACTTACTTCCGGGCTTGTCAATCCGGAGTTTGGCGAGATTGAACTAAAAAAGTCCTACTCATTCAGAAAAAACGCCATTAAATTAAAGCAAAGGGATGCAGATGAGCGGTTGGCGCAAATACTGGCCGATTTTTTACGCAAAAAGCTGTTGCTTGAAAAAAGAAAATTCTCGTTTGAAACTGTCTTTTCCCATCCATCAAAGCTTGACATTATGCGGCAGGCCACATCAATGGGATATAAGGTGTATTTGTATTTCGTGTCGACCGAATCGCCTCACATAAATACCTTTCGCGTAGCAGCACGAAAGGCCAAGGGAGGGCATGATGTGCCACCCGAAAAAATAACCGCCAGATATTATCGTTCCCTCGAACTACTTTACCAGGCCTCGCAAATTGCATATCAGGCATACTTTTTCGACAATTCGAAAGATGGAGAGGACTTTAGAATGTTTGCCCACTTCAAAAGGTCCGGAAGCATGGTAAAATGGGAGAGCAGGAATAAAAAGAATGATCCCGTTTGGTTTAAGAAATATTATGCCGCTAAAAGATAGTAATGTGCTGCCCAAAACTCGTACTGCCGATCCCCTAACTCAACACCGTCCCCGCCCAATCTTCTTTTTTACGAATCCGGTGTAGCGGGAATCACGCGAGTTGTGGCGGTTGTCGCCGAGCACAAAATAGTAGCGTTTAGGTACAAAAATGGGCACCCATTGGTCGGTGCCATTACGCCATTCAGCCATTGCGCATTACCTAAAGCCCTCCCTTACTGCGCAAATACTCTCCAACCAAATATTCAAGCGCGGGGTTGTGCGATTGCACGCCGTTGTCCCGTTCATATCCCCTTAGTTGCCTGATAAGCGCATCCAGCTCGGTGCGCTCATTTTCAGAAAGAATATCTGAGCCCCTTTCCAGGAACTTGGCCACCCTGAACTTTGCCAGGTGATAGTCTCGATTGGTAGTAATGCTCATGATCTTACAAATGTCTGAATATTTTTTTTCAGGCGGGGAAAAATTTTACGGGCACTTCCGGTAGGTTTTAGCCGTCACGAATCCCTTCATAAAACGATGGTCTTCTACCAGGCTATAATCCTTGTTTTTGAACCTTGCGTCCATATCCGGCAGCCGGGTAGCATCTATGCGGCAGGTCAGTCTGAAGAAGGCATACATCAGTTTCAGCAGTGTGCGCTGTGCCATCCCGGTGTCCGCGCTGAAGTCGGTGTTCAGCCAGCTTCCGCCCGGCCGCAATGCGCCGTGCAGGTGCAGGAAAACATCATCCACCAGGGCGCCCGAAAAATTATCGAACAGGAATGGCGTGATCACTATATCATAGTCGCTGCCCAGGGCTACTTCCTGCACCGGGGCAGTAATAAATTGCAGTTTATTGTCGCCATAGTTGCGCCGGCGGGCTTTGGCTATCATGCGCGGAGATGCGTCTATATAGGTTACGGTAAGTCCGGATGGGTGCAAGCGCGCTATCGATTCCAGCACAAGGCCGCTTCCGCCTCCGGCTATCACTATATGGTCGGCAGGTAATATGCTGTGCAGGGTGGTTTCCTGCGCGCGCAAAAGTGTGTTGCCAAATACCAGGCGCTGCAAAACGTCGTAATAGGGCGCTACATATTCGTAGCTGCCTTTGCCGCTGCCTGCATTAGATGCCACGGCGGGCCATTTCTTTGTTGATCAGTGAAAGCTCGCGGCCGGTCTGTCCTGCTACTGAAGTGTTCTCCTGGGCGCGCCGCATCAGGTAGGGCAGCACGTCCTTCACAGGGCCGTAGGGCAGGTACTTGGCCACATGGTAGCCCTCGTGCGCCAGGTTGAACGAAATATTATCACTCATGCCAAACAACTGCGAAAAATAGACCCTGTTCGTGCTGGCAGGGATGTTCTGGTCTGTCATATACTGCGCAGCTTTCAGGCAACTGGCTTCGTTGTGTGTGCCAATAAATACAGCCAGTCCATCCAGGTGCTGCAGGCAAAAATGCACGGCACCATCATAGTCCTTGTCTGTCGATGCTTTGTCCGGTTGTATGGGCGAAGGGTAGCCTTTTTCTGCGGCCCGTGTCCGCTCTTTTTCCATATAAGCGCCACGCACCAGTTTTGCGCCCAGCAGGTAGCCGCTTTTTTTTGCCTTCTCGTACGACTGCTCCAAAAACACCAGCCTGTCGTGCCGGTAAAGCTGGAAGGTGTTAAAGACAATTACCCGTTCACGGTTATAGCGGCTCATCATTTCGTCGGTCACATCATCCACCGGCTGCTGTATCCAGCTTTCTTCGGCATCCACCAGCACCATGATGCCCTTGTCGTGTGCCGCCTTGCAAATGAAATCTATACGGTCGGCAATGCGTTTCCACTCTGCTTTTTCGCTGTCGTTCAGCGTGGCCCCGGAGTGTATCTTCTCCAGCAGCGCAAAGCGGGCAAAGCCCGTTACTTTAAGGCTGATGAACGGAATGTTCTTATTCGTTGCCGCATAGTTGATGGCCTTCACAAACTCAGGCACCGCACGGTCAAATTCTGCTTCGCTTTCCTTTCCTTCCACACCATAGTCCAGTATAGTGCGCACGCCATATTTGCCTATTACATCGGCCGTGTGTGCCGCTTCGGTCATATTCTCGCCGCCGCAAAACTGGTCGAACAGGGTCGATTTGATCAGCCCCTGCACGGGCAATTTCCACGATATGGCCCAACCGGTCAGCTTCATCCCTATGCTGGTAAGCGCAGGCGATCCCATGGACGAGAACAGGAAACGCGCCCTTTTCAGTTCCTTATCGCTGCGGTATTGGAAGGCTATGCCCGTATTATCAAACTCTGGCAACATACTATGCTCTGTTGATGATGAAGCCGCAAAGGTAACATCCCGGTATCTGAAAAAATGCCTGTTTTTGCCGTTTCTCCGCACACCTGTTTTCCCATAACGTCGAAAATCACCCTCATATTTTAAAAAAAAATCTTGAACAACGCGGTTGGTTGCTTCATAATGCTTATCTTTACCCGAAATTTCTATCTTAAAAAAACGAACTAAAATGAAGAAATTATTTTTACTCCTCTGCGCTGGCTCCCTGGCCCTTTCTGTAAGCGCGCAAGTGAACAACAGCATCATGTTCTCCCGTACGCACAGCACGGAAGGCGGTATGCGCCCTGTCACTCACAATATTGCTCCAAAAGGCAATAACAACCATTCTTTTAACACTGCAAACAAAACTACATCTGTTGGCGGTTCAAGCTGGTTCTGTTTTGCTGAAGCAGGTAATGATGGTTCTACCAGTACTTTGGGTACTTTGAACATCTATCCTGACTCTAACTTGTATGTTGCTGCAGGTACGCCTCCGTTCTATTGGTGGTGCCACGGTATCGGTACTTCACTCGATCCGAAGAGCGTTTATTTCAACCCGGGTGGCCTTTATGTTAACCCATCTATCGCTGCCCCACACATCATCGTTTCTGCTACAGATGCTTACACAGTAGATAGTATCGAAGTTGCAGGTTTCTATAGCCGCATCAAGAACTATACAGATACGCTGTATATCGATGTAGTTGCTGTTCCTCAGGATAGCGCCTGGTTCGTGACCTGGCATGGTACCGACCTCGCAAGCTACGGCATCACACAGGTAGGTGATACAACCATGCAGGTGGGTGACGTTCTGTATGACCATGTTGGTAACAAAATATCTACTGCAGTTCCTAACGTAGCAAGGATAACTAAGATTCTGGATGCTGCTGCTGCTACTGATACCATTCCTGGTGGTCTTAACGATTGGACTTTCCGTCTGCCTTCAACTATCAGCGTTCCTGCTGGTGGTCTGGTGGTTGCTTATGCTCACTTCGCCAGCGGTTATACATACCCTTATGGTACTAATATCGACAGCGCCAATGCATGGTACAACCTGTCTTACGATGACAACCACACTGCACTCCAGTTGCCTAACGACGACAATGGCGGTCTGGTAGTTACTTCTGACGAAAAGTACGCAACTGCTAACGCTATCATGCTGGGTTCTTATCCTATCATGGTGCCTACTTATTTTTATACTGCACCAACTGTTATCCACGAGCCTTGGTTCAATACGCACATCGTTTGTCCTACATGTGCTCTGGTGGCAGTTAATAACGTAGCTGCTAAGATCAGCGGTGTTAAGGCATTCCCTAACCCTGCAAACAACACTGTGAACATTAACTTCACACTGGCTACTGCAGCTAACACTACTGTAACCCTCACTAACGTTATGGGTCAGGTAGTTGCTACACAGGTTATGAACAACGTAACTTCTGGTACTGCAACGTTCAGCACTGCAGCACTGCCTGCTGGTGTTTATGCTTACTCTGTAATTGCCGGTGAAGCTCGTACTTCTGGCAACATCGTAGTAGCACACTAATCTGATACGATTCTTTAGAATAGGAAAAGAGCGGCTTTTGGCCGCTCTTTTTTGTTTTTCGCAACAATATTCTATTATTGCACACGTTTCCCCCGTTGGGGGATGCAAATGATTGAAACGGAATGGCAAAAAATTTGTTGATAGTGGAGTCTCCTGCCAAGGCAAAGACCATTGAGAAAATTCTGGGCAGCGATTTTGAGGTGAAGTCTTGTTACGGCCATATCCGCGACCTGGAAAAGGATAAGATGGGTATCGATATCAGTAATGGATATCAACCTAAATATATAGTATCTGAAGACAAGGAAAAGGTGGTGAAGGAGTTGAGGTCGCTGGCAAAAAAATCGGAAGATATATGGCTGGCAACGGATGAGGACCGTGAAGGGGAGGCCATATCCTGGCATTTATGCGAAGTATTGGGTCTGGACCCCGCTACCACCAAACGCATCGTTTTTCATGAAATTACCAAACCGGCCATCCAGAAAGCAGTACGCACACCGCGCACCGTAAATATGGACCTCGTCAATGCCCAGCAGGCACGCCGCATCCTCGATCGTATCGTGGGCTTTGAGCTGTCTCCGGTGCTGTGGCGCAAGATGAGCATGCGCAACAACCTCTCGGCAGGCCGTGTGCAGTCCGTCGCTGTCCGCATTATTGTGGAGCGCGAGCGCGAGATCACCCGCTTCAAAGCACAGAGCAGCTTTAAGGTGGAGGCCATCTTCGCCGCTGACGATATCAATAAGAAGAGAGTGAACTTTAAGGCCGAAGGACCGGACAAGCTGAAAGTAGCTGCCGATGCCGAGGCATACTTAAATAAATGTATCGGCGCTACCTATGCCGTTAAAGATGTGCAGGTGAAACCCGGAAAGCGCACCCCGTCTGCCCCTTTCACCACTTCTACACTACAGCAGGAGGCCAGCCGCAAACTGGGCTACTCGGTTTCAAAAACCATGCTGCTGGCGCAGAAGCTGTATGAAAACGGTCACATCACCTACATGCGTACGGATTCTGTGAGCCTGTCCGAAACAGCTATTGACGCTGCAAAAAGTGCCATTTCGCAGCAGTATGGCGAAAAATATTACCAGCACCGCGTATTCAAGAATAAGAATGAGAGCGCACAGGAAGCGCACGAAGCCATCAGGCCTACCGATATGAATGCGACCACTGCCGGCGATGCGGACACCAACCGCCTGTATGAGCTGATCTGGAAGCGCACCATGGCCAGCCAGATGGCTGATGCGCAAACCGAGCGCACCATTGCAAAAATTGGCATCTCCACCCAGCAGGATCCCCTGACCGCCACCGGCGAAGTGATCCGTTTCGATGGTTTTCTGAAAGTGTATTCTGAAGGCCGCGACGAGGAGGATGGCGACGAAGAGAATGAAGGCATGCTGCCGCCGCTTGTTGTGGGCCAGGTGCTGGATATGCAGAAAATGACAGCCACCGAACGCTTCACCCGTCCGCTGCCCCGCTACACGGAAGCATCGCTGGTAAAGAAGCTGGAAGAGCTGGGCATTGGCCGTCCATCTACTTATGCGCCCACCATCAGCACCATACAGCAGCGTGGCTATGTGGAAAAGAGAGAAAAGGAAGGTGTGAAGCGCGACTACCAGGTGCTGACCCTGCAGAAAGACAAAGTAAGCGGTGTTACGTCCAGCGAGAACGTGGGCGCCGAAAAAAATAAAATGTTCCCGACAGATCTGGGAATGGTGGTGAACGATTTCCTCCGCGAACATTTTGAGCGCGTGATGGACTATGACTTTACTGCCAAAATTGAAGCCGAATTTGACGAGATAGCTGAAGGCAAGCAGAAATGGAACAAGATGATAGACCATTTCTATCTGCCATTCCATGAAAGCGTGGAACACACTATAGAAAATGCCGGCAGGGCAAAAGGTGAGCGCGAACTGGGCCCCGACCCGGAAAGCGGCAAACCTGTTGTTGCCAGGCTGGGCCGCTTCGGCCCCATGGTACAGATAGGCGCTGCCGACGCTGAAGAAAAGCCGCGCTTTGCCAAGCTGCGCACTAACCAAAGCATTGAGACCATAACATTGGAGGAGGCGCTGGAGCTTTTCAGGCTGCCGCGCAACCTGGGTACGTTCGAAGGGGAAGATGTTGTGGTGAATATAGGCAGGTTCGGCCCCTATGCACAACATGCAGGCCAGTTCTATTCGCTGAAGAAGGAGATGGATCCCTACACCGTGCAACTGGACGAAGTGAATGAACTGATAGCCGAAAAACGCAAGGCAAAGGCCGAAAGCGAAATAAAGGTTTTCGAAAAAGAAAAGATCCGCATACTGAAAGGGCCATATGGTCCGTATATCAAGCAGGGCCTTCGCAATTACAAGATCCCCAAGGATAAGATAGAGACTGCTGCCGCACTTACCATTGAAGAGGTGAAAGCGATCATTGAGGAAGGGAAGGCGAATCCTCCCAAAAAATCAGCAGCCCGCGCCAGGAAGGGATAGGGAAAAATATCCTAACTTGGCGGCAAGAACATGATCCAGTCGAGAAAGGAAATAGCCGCATTGCTGAGACTGATAGACGACCCCGATGATGAGGTGTATGACACCGTGTCATCGCAGATACTTCATTATGGGCGTTCCATCATTCCCGATCTCGAGCATTTGTGGGAGGCAACAGCCGACGAGGGGCTGCAGGAGCGTATAGAGCTGCTGATCCACCGCGTGCATTTCCAGGACCTTGAGCAGGAATTCAGAGAATGGGCTCATGCAGACCAGCCCGAGCTGCTGAGGGGAGCCATACTTATTGCCAAATACCAGTTCCCGGATATGAATGTGGCTTCCGTGCTGAGCCAGTTCGACAGGCTGCGGCGCAACATCTGGCTGGAGCTCAACAATTATCTGTCGCCTCTCGAGCAGGTGAATGTCTTCAATAGCATACTTTACAATTTTTACAAACTGCAGGGCCACGAACTCACCGAGCGTGAGCCTAAGTATTTTTTCATCAACCAGGTATTGGAAAGCCGCCAGGGCAATGGCTATGCGATAGGCATTTTGTTCCTGGCCATTTGCGAGATGCTGGATGTGCCCGTGTTTGCAGTAGATATTCCGCGTCAGTTCATTTTTGCTTACGTAAACGTGCTGCCTAATTTCTTTACCAAGGGACAGGAGGCAATAAAGCAGTTGCAGTTTTTTGTCGATCCGCTGAATGGCATGGTCTATACCCACAAGGAAGTGGATACCTACCTGAAAAAGATAAACGCCACCGAAAGAGAAAAGTATTTTACCCCGCTCACCACGCGTAAGGTCATCTATAAAATGATGGAGGAATTGTGTCTCTGTTACCGGTATCGCAAGGAAGAGCAAAAGGCCGATGAAATATCGTTGCTGATGGCGTTGTTCAGGGAGGGCGACGAGCAGCAGTGATCGCTAATCGTCACTGGGTTTATCTTCCATTTTTTTGGTGATCTTGTGTTTGGGCTTGCGCGTATATTCCTCCACTCCAATAAGTATCCCCCAGGCTTCCAGACCCTCAACACGCTCGCATACCAGCTTTATGATGCCCACCAGCGGAATAAAGAGAAACATACCGGGCACACCCCATATATACTCGCCGACTATCACCGCAACTATTGTAATGAAGGGGTTCATTTTTACCCTTGCGCCTACAATGCGTGGCATCAATATGTTGGAGTCAATAACGTGGATCGCGAAAAGTGCTATACCTGCTTCCAGCGCCTTGCCGCCTCCGGCGTTGGCAAATGTAACCAGCATGGCCAGCGCAAGACTGGTATAAATGCCCAGGTACGGGATAATGTTGAGCACCGCCGCCATCAGGCCAAGCAGCAGGGCATACTTTACGCCCATTATGGCTAAGGTGCTGCAGCACACTACGCTCATCAGCAGCATTTCTATCATCAGCCCAGCTACGTAACTGTTGATCATCGATTTCGTCTCCATCACCACCTCGGCCACCTGCGGGCGATACTCACTGCTGAACAGATGCAGAACGAACTGCATCAGCAGCCTACGGTGAAACAGCATGAAGAAGGAAAAAATGAAGACAAATACGGCAAGTAGCATGATGCCTGTTACCGAGCTCAGAAAATTACTGAGCACACGCGCCCCGGACTCGGCCATTGAGTTTATGGAACGGTTGATGTAGCCCGCCTGCTCCGATTGATAAATATGAAACCTGATGGCCACCCAGTGCTGCAGGTCCGAAAAAATACTGCTGAACCGTCGTTTCAGTTCCGGGAGATCCTGCGAAAAACTTACTACCTGCTGCGATAAAAGATAGAAAAAACCAAGCAGCACCGAAATGAATAAAACGATGCACAACGTTGCCGAAAGTGCACGGCCCAGGCGAAGTTTCTCTTCAAAAAATTTATTGAGCGGATAAAGTAGTATGGAAATAAGCAGCGCAAATACCAGTGGCACGAAAATGTCCTTCCCCATATACATCACGAATAGTATCAGTACAATGGAAAGCAGTATATATGCCAGCCGCGCATAAAATGGCTGTTGTGCGGTGCTCATAAGTAAGCGGGAAGTTTACTTATCAAACCTAACAGAATTGTGCCACAGTACAAAATGCAGCAAATCGAAAACGGGATATATGAGGAGTGCGGGCATCAGAAATTTGGAGAATAGCTGCCAAGTATTGAATTTTATAGTGTGCTGAAGCGTTTTTTTCAGAAAGGGCTGGTAGAGGCCGGATGTGACGAAGCAGGCAGGGGCTGCCTCGCCGGCCCGGTATTTGCCGCTGCGGTCATATTACCCCCGGCTTTCCGGCACCCGTTGCTCAACGACAGTAAACAGGTAAGTGAAGCCGACCGCGAAAAACTGCGGCCCATAATTGAACGCAAAGCGCTCGCCTGGGCGGTTGCTATGGTGGATCATGAGGAAATAGACCGTATCAATATTCTTAAGGCATCATTCAAAGCCATGCACCTGGCGGTAGATCAGTTGACCACTCGTCCTGAATTACTGCTGATAGACGGCCACATATTTTCGCCATACTTCGGTATCGTGCACCAATGTGTTGTGGGCGGCGATGCTTTGTACGCTTCAATAGCTGCAGCCAGCATTCTTGCCAAAACCCACCGCGATGAATACATGCGGAAGCAACACGAACTTTTTCCGCAGTATCATTGGATCGAAAACAAAGGCTATGGCACAGCTCAGCACCGCAGGGCCATAACCGAGCATGGACTCTCTCCGCTGCATCGGCGCACATTCGGCATATGCCGCCAGCCGTAGTCTGTCACTTGACAGCGTCGCGCGCATCAAGGTCGGCCATCAATTTCTTTACACTTTCATTGCCAGGCAACATTTTGCCCACATGCTGCAAAGTCAGGCGTGCATCTGTGTTGGCGCCGGCATCGATCTGCGCCCTCGCCAGCAGCAGCCAGAACTGGGGGTTCTCCGGCTGCGCATCAATAGCATTATGAAAGGCAGCTACTGCTGTATTCATGTCCCCTGTTTTAGCCGCATTCAGGCCCTTTGATGCAAAATACTTGCCTGCAGTGCCCAGGTAGCGGGATAGGTCGGCACGCAGCGGATCATGTGCCCTTACCGTATCCCAGTCTGCCAGGCCACGGTCGCCCATGCCGCTGTTAAAGTAGCAGACACCCCGGTCAAGATAAGCCTGCATATTGGTTGAGTCCAGGCGTATCGCATTGGTGAAATAGCCGATCGCTTTTGCAAACCAGTGATTGCACAGTGTTGTATCAATTCTGTTGCTCTTGGCATACGACATACACGATGCACCGGCATCCAGGTTCACCAGGGCGCTGTTCGGCACTATGGTCACGTCATGAAGGAATAACGTCTCATTATTTTTCCAGTCAGCATTTCGTTGTACGGTGGCATACCCACTGAATGCAGTTATCACTATCAGGATCACCGCGACTGACGCGGGTGCAACCAGGTTGTTGCCATACTTCAGGGCCACGCCTGCAACGAATCCAAGAACAATACAGAATCCGATGGAGGAATGGAAAGCAAGGCGTTCGCCCATAGGTGCGCCAATGTTGAAGAACAGGTTGCTTACCAACAGCAGCCAGGCAAGGTAAATGGCAGCAGCAAAACCCAGCAAATGCCGTTTGCGGATGGCAATAATGGCCCCGGCAATGATTGCTGCATACACGATCACCGACACCCACACCACCGGATCTGCGAAGCTGCTGTAAGGTATTTGCCGGTAGGAATAGTCAGCGGCAAGCGGATGCGGGAAGATGAGCAATTCCAGGTAGCGCAGCAGCACTGCAAATTCGCTGGCTAATTTCTGGATGGGTGATGCATACAGGTAGGGGTAGTTCTGAATGGTCTTCACAGCGGCATCACTCACGCCTGTCACCGCGTTGAACCGCATCAGCAGGTATAGCGCAAAAGGGATCAGGTAGGGTGCGGTAACCTTGAGGCTCCTCTTGATATCAAAGCCCTCAAATATGTAGAACGACAGGGGTAGTAATACGATGAGCAGCGCGGCATATTCTTTGGAAAGCAGCGCGAGGAAGAAGCATATCAGCGACCACATCTGCGACTTGCGGCCGCCCCCGCGCTGAAAGCCGAAAGCAGTAAGGAAGGTAAGCGCGATGAAGAGTACAGATAGTATTTCGTCCCTGCTTTTTACGTTGGCTACAACTTCGGTATGCAGCGGGTGTATGGCAAAAAGCAAAGCCGCAACGAACGCAGCCATCGGTTGATCTTTGAACACAACGCGCCGGAACAATTGAAGCAACGCTATCACCGACAATATATACAGCAACACATTCACCACATGCCGCAGGTGCATGTCACGGGCTATTTTCTGCAAGTGTGCGTCACCGTCTGCCTGCTGTATGTTGTCTCCCGCGTCCTCTGTCCCCAGCGCCTGTTGTTCTATCGCAAATGTGATCAGCGACAAAGGCCGGTAACGGCCGCCCGAAAGTTCGTTGGTACCACCCCTTTGCTCCTGGTAGCTCTGAAAGGCATCTTTTGTAAGAATATTGCCAATGCCAGATACGCCCTGCTGCACATAGTTATTGTCCACAATGGCCATCATATCATCAAAGGCAAACTCATGGCTGAACGTATTGCCATAAAAAATGAGGCACACAATGGCAAGTATCAGTGCCTGTGGTTTGAAGTCGCTGATGGAAATGGGGGCCTTTTCTGTCTTGGTCACTATGGCCACCTTTTCTGGCTGTTTGGTTGCCGGTTGTGTTTTCTTTGCCATTTGTCTTTAAAAGTAAAACATTTGGCACAACCCTACGCATGCAGAATGGAGTGCAGCACCGCCAGCGACCGCAGGTTGCCCATGTGCTGCGAATGTGCCTGCAGAAAAGCTGCATACCATTCCGCAAGGCGCATGCGCGTATCGCCGCTCATAGGCTCGTGTATCATTTGTTGGAAGGACCCTGCCTGCAGCAGCCGTTGCAGCGCCGCTGCATCTGCATCGGTAGTGTAGGGTGGTGTTGGCTGCGGGTGTGCTGCATATCCGCCTTCCTGCAGGTTCAGGTAAGGGGTGTTCCCGGAAAAATTGCCGCCCACTTCAAACCCAAGTTCACGGCCGCACTGCCACAGGAAATATAAAGGGAAATTACCGAGCAAGCTTTCATCTGTACTGTCCAGCGATTTGAAGAACTCCCAGGCTACACCAAACAGGTCGGGTTGTGGCGCATCGGCGGGCAGCAGGCGCAGCAGCAGTTCTGCAGCAAACAGCGCCACGCTGTTCCTCACCACATCTTCCTGCATGTGCCGGTATATATAGCCGGAATTGAACTCCCGCATGCGCTGCATGGCAGTGCCGGGATGATGGTACGTGACCAGATCCAGCAGACTGGCAGGTTGCAGCAGCGCTGCTTTGTTACGCGTGCTCTTCGACGATCGTACGCCTTGCACCATATAGGCCTGCACGCCATATACCGATGTAAAAACAGTGACAACGAGGCTTGTCTCGCCATATTTCACGGCTCTGAGAACTATTCCCTGTGTCTGCTGCAGCATCTTGCAAAATAAGCCAAATTGCAGCTATTGCATGAATACCATTTTGCCTGCATAGGTCTGCGAGCCATCGGGGCTGGAGGCGAAGATCAGATACACGCCCGATTGTGGCCGGTGGCCCTTATAGTCCACTCCGTTCCACACTGCCTGACCGCCCAGCGCCGTAGTGCGATAGACGAGCTGCCCATTGATGTCGGTAATGCGTACATCGGCATTCGTTACAAGTCCTTTTATCGCTATAGTGCCGGAGTAGCCGCTTGGCACAGGGTTGGGAAACGTGATCACATTGCTGCTGCTCGTGCCTCCGCCGGTCGCCGTACTGCGGTAACATACCAGGCCATTGTCTGTGCCTATATATACATCTCCGGTTACCTGGTCCACCGCTATTTTAAGCACATGGTTGGACGGCAGCGGGCTGTTGTCCACCGTAAAGCGATAGATAATGCTGCTGTTGCCCGCATCCGGCGATAACAGCCATACACCATTGTCGGTGCCCACCCACTTCCTGTTGCCGCCGTCCACGGCAATGGTGCGCACGTTCTCGCCCTTGAACAGGTACCCGGCATACTGATCATACTGCACGATCGGTATTTCCGCATCACAATGGTTGCTGATGCACTGAGAAGCATTATAGACGATCCCAATGCCATCCGCAGTGCCTATCCATATATTATCGCTCTGGTCGTGGGCAATGCTGTAAACGTTATAGTTGGGAATATTTCCATAACCCACGCCCGTGCGCAACTGGTAATAGGAATCATCTGATACATCAGAAATAGTGTTGTTCGTGCTATATGCTATAACGCCGTCCCCGTCCAGGCTGGCATACCATACATTGCCGGAATTGTCGAAGGCCATAGGCCCGCCTGCATAAGGATAGCTGCGGGCTATGTTTACGTTATACTTATACCAGTTGCCCGTTGCTTTGTCTTTTACATTCAGTTCATGTGTGCCGCCCATAGTAGCTGCCCACACATTGCCGGACGGATCAACCGCTGTGCCCACTACATCGTAGCTCGTGCCGCCGCATGGTGTGCAGGGATCAAGCACGCCTTGTTTTACTACCTGTATCGAATCATTGACCGGATTCAATACCATCAATCCGCTGCCAAAAGATCCCGCATACACGTTTCCCGTCGATTCATCTTTAGTGATCGAAACCACCGTGTTGAATGTATCGAAAGCTGGCTGGCTTCCTAACAGATACGATTTGAAGCTACCATTCTTGCAGTTGGAAAAGCAATTGTAGTTCGATAGTTGATCGAACCTGTCTGAATAAGAGCCATGCGCCACCCACACGTCATTGTTGTTCGCATACACATCAAAGCATACGGGGTCAACCGGCCCGGAGGGATGGTGAAATTCATACAGGAAATACGCTATCTTTTTTCCCAGCCCCTGATGGTATCCTGCCAGCCAGATGCTGCTGTCCGGCATTTGCATCACCTGGCAGGTACTATCCTGTATCAGAAAAGAGTCGGCCAGTTGCCCCAGCCCATTTAGTTGGGCCGTTAGTGTCACATTGCCCAGCCACTGGCTCACAAACAGTTGGTGATCGCCGGGGCTGATATTGATGACCTTGCGGGATGCCGACGTGGGCGTAAAGAAAGGCTTGATCGTATCGTTTTGCATCTGATATACAGACGATGTGGTGGCCATGTACAGCGTAGAATCCATACTCGTAACTTCAAAAAAAGTGTGAGTGCTGTCCACTTGCTGCCATGCAAGGTAATTCTGTATCTGTGGGCTGTTCTTCGCAATCCGGTAGAGACCGGTAGTGGACGACGCATAAAAATATTGCCCCAGGCCTGTGAAGCTATATACGGGTAACTGCTGCGCGCCCGAATAAAACTGGTAAACCTCGCTGATGTTCCGTTCGGTCAGATCCAGTACCACCACGCCCAGTGAGGTGCTCAGATATACCATGCCGTTTTCTACATAGGTATAATATATCTGTTTGGTGCCTGCAACCGCCTTCAGTTTCAGATCCGGAATATTATAGAAATTGTTGTCTTTATACAGGTCTATATTACCGTCCGCATAAACCAATACCGCTGTAGAAGTAGCGGGGTCATATGCCACACATTGCATGCCAAGATCAGACATGCCCTCTGCCTTGCTGAACGCTTCGCCCCCCCAGTCAACCTTTGGATTTACAACGAAAAAACCTTCGCCGCATGCAGTATATATATTGGTGCCGTCATTGGCCAGGCTCACTGCCGAATTATAGGGCAACAGCGACCGCCAGTAGCCTATTGGTTTTTCCTGCCCTATCGCAGCAAAAGATATTATAGATATAAGCGCAAAAAATAATCTGAACTTGGTAGAATTCATACGGTTGAATGACTGATCAAATGTAAAGAATAAACGGGATTGGGCAGAAGATATTGCCCACCGGGTCACGGCAGCGGCTATCGGGAATGTGTGCATGCTTGCCGGTAAAATGTACCTTTGCCACATGGGTGCAGCATCTCCGATAGGTGTTTTCGATTCAGGCTATGGCGGCCTCACTGTTTTTAAGTCTATCGCAGAATTGCTGCCGCAATACGACTTCGTATATCTCGGCGACAATGCCCGCGCCCCCTATGGCAACCGTTCGTTCGATACGGTACACCAATATACCCTGGAATGTGTGGAGTGGTTCTTCAGCCAGGGCTGCCCCCTGGTCATTCTGGCATGCAATACGGCTTCCGCAAAAGCACTGCGCACCATTCAACAGCACGACCTGCCCGGCCTCGCGCCCGACAGGCGGGTACTGGGCGTTATCCGCCCCACTGCCGAGGTGATCGGCAATTACACCTCATCCGGCCATGTGGGCGTTCTGGGAACCAGGGGCACCATCAACTCCGGTTCCTATGAGATCGAGATCCATAAATTCTTCCCCCACGTCCATGTGCATCCGCTTGCCTGCCCCATGTGGGTGCCGCTGGTAGAAAATGGCGAACATAATTCCGACGGGGCTGATTATTTCGTGAAGGAGTATATCGATGAATTGATCGCTGATGCCCCGCAGACAGACACTATTCTGCTGGCCTGCACGCACTACCCGATGCTGATGGAGAAAATAAAGAAGTACGCTCCCGAAAATGTAAAGGTGGTGGCCCAGGGAAGCATCGTTGCCGACAGCCTGTCCGGCTACTTGCAGCGCCACCCCGAAATGCAGAACCGCCTCTCAACAGGCGGAACAATGCGTTTTTTTACTACCGATGATACTGCAGACTTCGACCGCCACGCCACGCTTTTCTTCGGCAAGGATGTTCACTCGGCCCAGGCGCACCTGGCAGGTAAATAACAGGTGCTAAGCATCGGGTTGCCTGCGCTCTCTGCGGCTGCGCACAAAACGCTTCACGCCTTTGTAAGATAACTCTACGGCCTTCCATTTCAGGTAGCCGCCGATCACTTCCACTGCAATGCGTCGGAAAATATTAGGTTGGGTACTTTGTTCTTCCTCGTTGTGCTCTTTTTCTTTGCCGCGGGTTTTGCGCCCGTTTTTCCGGCTCATCCAGCCACTGATCAGCGGGGCAACCATACCCACTATCGGGTTGCTGCCGGGTATCAACTGCAGAATAGTGCTCACCAGGCCGGCACCTTCTTCAACATCTTCCTTCATCCCATTTTTTACATTCCCCACAAGGCTCTCCAGCGAAAAAATATCTTCCGCACTCAGTTTCCTGGCTTCCTTTTCCACGCGGGCCCGCTCGCGTTCCAGGTCCTCAAGGCTGTTCAGTTTTTTCGGATAAAGCTTCATGGTCAGGGATTGTTGCTTGGAGAATCGTTGTCTTCGTCGCCCTCGGTAATAGCGCGGATGAATGCGCTGGCCATGAACCGGGTGATCCTGCGCCTGCTGGCAACTACCACAAGCAGCAGTAAAATATAAATGCCTATGGTTATTGCAAAACTCACCAGCTTACTGGCGCCTAAAGCTGCAAACGCTTCAACAAGCCCCATGCCGCTGTAAAGCAATATGCACATAAGCAGCAGCAGGCAGATGAGCGAAAACATAAAAAAGCCCAGCAGGTTTGCCGTCCGGCCGATAATGTTCAGCTTTATCAACCGCACCTGCACATCCAGGTACTGGGCAATTTTGTCTTTGATCGAAGAGAAAATACTCATCTGCGCTGTTGATTAAGAGTGATAGATCTCTTCTTCAAGGTCCACACCCTTCTTCGCAAATTTATCCTTCAGGCCGTTCAGAGATTTTTTAAGTTTTTCCATGTCTTGCTGGCGGGTCTCTTTGTCTGTTGCCAGCACATAGCCCACTGCTACACCCACTGCTGCGCCAGCCAGAAAGGTGGCGATCGCATTGCCTACTTTTGCCATAATCGTTAGTTTTTAGAGTTTTTTAATTGATTTACAGGAGTCCTTGTAAAATCATGCCAAAGTTACGCCATTCTAAAATTATATTATTTGGCATAATACCGGTTGGCAATAATATACTTCTCGGCTGCGTCCGGGACGATATATTTTATCGATTTTTTCTCCTTTATCTGCCGCCTTATATACGTTGACGATATATGCAGCAACGGCGCATCCAGTATCATGATGTCCGCACCATACGTATCCTCGATCTCAAATCCCGGACGGTTGTACACCACGAACGAGTACTTGCTTACCAACTGCTCAAAGTTCTTCCACCGGTGTATGTTCTGGAAGCTATCTGCCCCCATGATCACAGAAAAACGCTCCAGCGGGAATTTCTCGGTAAGGTAGGTCAGCGTATCTATCGTGTAGGACGGTTTTGGCAATTGGAATTCCACATTACTGGCCCGGAAACGCGAATTGTCTTCTATTGCCAGGTTCACCAGGTGCAGCCGGTCATATTCGTTAAGTAAAGAGTGGGAATCCTTCAGCGGGTTATGCGGCGATACCACAAACCATATTTTATCGATCTCTGTATACTGGATAACATGCTCTGCCACTATCAGGTGACCGGTGTGAATAGGGTTGAAACTGCCAAAATAGAGACCGATGTGCATCCAACAAAGATATAGATAGGGCGGTAACAAAAAACTGATTTAACTTACAAATCATCTGCTGCAAATGGTCGATATTTAGTGGACCGGCACATCATCTACGCCTGTCGCGCTACAACGGCGCGTTGGGGCAATATTGTTAATGTTTTTGGAAAGGGTGCAAATTGCCATTTGATTAATAGTCGGTTACATATTAGTATCAATAAATGCAATTTATTCTGCGGTAAGGAGCCCGGCTAACACATAATTTCGCGCGCATGTCTGAAATACTTACTAACCAGCAGCTATGCGCCATCGCTGACGAATTTGGCACGCCGGTATATGTTTACCATGCCGAAAAGATCGCAGAACAGTACAACAAGCTTACCTCAGCTTTTGCCAAACACCCCACACGCTTTTTTTATGCGTGCAAGGCACTTTCCAATATCAATATCCTCAGGCACATAAAGTCGCTCGGCGCCCTGCTCGACTGTGTTTCCATCAACGAAGTGAAGCTGGGCATACTGGCCGGTTTCGAAAAACGGGATATCCTCTTCACCCCAAATTGTGTGGACCTCCGGGAGATCATTGAAGCATCGGAACTGGGTGTGCGCATCAATATCGATAACATTTCTATCCTGGAGCAATTCGGAAATCGCTTCCGGGGCAATTATCCGGTGTGCATCCGCATCAATCCGCACATCGTTGCCGGCGGTAATTACAAAATATCCACCGGGCACATCGACAGCAAATTTGGCATTTCTATCCACCAGTTGCGCCATATAGAGCGTGTGGTAAAAACCACCGGTCTGCACGTGGAGGGCCTGCACATGCACACCGGCAGCGAGATCAAGGACATAGAGGTGTTCCTGCAGGGTCTGGATGTGATGTTTGGCGTAGCCAGTCATTTCAAAAACCTCGATTATATAGATCTGGGCAGTGGTTTTAAAGTGGCTTACAAAGAAGAGGAGCACGACACGGATGTGGATCAGCTGGGTGCCAGGGTTGCAGAAGCAGCGTCTGAATTCGAAAAAGAATACGGTCGTAAACTGGAAATATGGTTCGAGCCGGGTAAATATCTCGTGAGCGAATCGGGTTATTTTGTGGTAAAGGCCAACGTTGTGAAACAAACCACCGCTACTGTTTTCGTAGGGGTCAACTCGGGCTTCAATCACCTCATCCGCCCTATGTTCTACGATGCCTATCACCGCATCACCAACATTTCCAATCCTGCCGGGCCCCAGCGCATCTATACTGTTGTGGGCAACATCTGCGAGACCGACACATTCGCCTGGGACCGCGTGCTCAACGAGGTGCGGGAGGGAGACTACCTGGTATTTCATAATGCAGGGGCATATGGTTTCGAAATGAGCAGCAATTTCAATTCCCGCCTCAAGCCTGCAGAGGTTCTGGTGCAGAATGGTCATGCGCGCCTCATACGCCGTGCCGATGTGTTCGACGATCTGCTGGAGCGGCAGGTGTTTTAACGGCATGCCCCGCTTTTCACAAAAATTTACGCTGGTCGCGCTATTTTCATAAGGCTTTAATCGCTAAACTTGTAAAAAGGAATATCGCAATATGGAAAATACCATGACTGATGCGCTGACCGCAGACCCTACTCAAAGCATCAGCCTGCTCATAGACCAGGTAGAAAAGGTGATCCGTGGCAAGCGCAAGCAGATAGAGCTGGTCATAACCTGCCTGCTTGCAGGTGGCCACGTGCTGATGGAAGACAATCCCGGAACCGGTAAAACGGTGCTTGCCCGCACGCTGTCACAGTGCATCAGCGGCGAGCGGGGCGGCAACCACGTTGTCTTTAAGCGCATCCAGTTCACCCCCGACCTGCTGCCTATGGACCTCATCGGAACACACATTTTCGATGACGTCAACAAGGAATTTGTCTTTAAGAAGGGGCCGCTGTTTTGTAATGTGCTGCTGGCCGATGAGATCAACCGCGCTTCGCCAAAAGTGCAGAGCGCACTGCTCGAGGCCATGGCCGAACAGCAGATAACCGTTGGCGATACTACACTGGTGCTGGAACGCATGTTCTTCGCCATTGCCACCCAAAACCCCATCGAGATGGAAGGCACCTATCCGTTGCCCGCAGCCCAACTCGACAGGTTCTATATGAAGATTTACTTCGGTTATGTGGACGAGCAGACCGAGCTGAATATCTATCGCGAATACCTCGACATTGCAAAAAACCTCGTGAATGCAGAACAGGTGCTTTCCCTGGCAGATATACTGGCGCTGCAGGCAGAGGCCGATAAGGTTTTTGTGCACGAAGAAATTGTAAAAGCCGTTACCAACATTGTGAGGCAAACGCGCGAGCATCAGGATATTTCTCTGGGCGCTTCAACGCGCAGCGGCATCGCATTCCTCAAATGCCTGCGCGCCTATGCTCTGGTTCGCGGCCGCAGCTATGTGATAGAGGACGATGTAAAAGACATCACCCGCGCAGTGCTCGATCACCGCCTTATCTATCGCAATAAAGATGGCAAGACCAGGGCGCTGGATGGTATCATCAACAAGGAAACCGACCGGCTGGCAAAGCTCAAACTGTACTAAATAGCAAACGATCAGGTCATTTTTCTGGCGTACCGGGCACAAAATGCCCGGTACGCCATTTTTATTAATAAAATAAATATATTTATGTAAACCCAAGGTAACACCAAAGCGCCTCGTCTATATAGGTGTAGTGGTTGTTCTGAATGCGAAAAGGCGCCTTTTCTTTATGAATGATAACCATCAAGCTCTTATAGATCAATAAAGTGAACCAATAAACCCTGTCAGCAATACCTATCCCTATCGGATACATAGCAAAGAGCCGGTAGTCTTGTACTGCCAGCCCCTATAAGACCCTGAACTGTAATACTGAGGTAAAAAAATGACATCGGGTGTGAGGATACACCACTTAAAAAAGACGGAATGGAAAAGAAGTAGTAAATTAGGTTTGACCCCAAAGCAGTAGCCGCTCGCTTATGCCTCAATACACTGAGCAGGATATTATTTCAGGATGCCGGAAAAATGACCGGGCTGTGCAGGAGCACCTGTACAGGACGCACTATAGCGTCTTCCTGAAGGTATGCGCCAGGTATGCCAAAAGCATGCAGGATGCAGAGCAACTGCTCAATGACGGCTTCCTCAAAATTTTCACCCAGATGGAGAAGTTCAGCAACACGGGCTCCTTCGAAGGGTGGATGAAGCGTATCCTCGTCAATACCTGCCTCGACTACCTCAGGAGTACTTACCTGAAAGAAGAGATGACCATGCACGTGCGCGCTATGCCAGTAGAAAATACCGAGATAGCAGTAAGCAACACAGCGATAGAGAGCATAGAATTCAGGGAACTGGTGAAAATAATTCAGGGTCTTCCTTCGATGACGCGAACAGTGTTCAACTTGTTCGTCTTCGAAGGTTATAACCATAAGGAGATATCAGAACAGTTAGAAATAAGTGAAGGCACTTCTCACTGGCATGTGCACCAGGCGAGAAATATGCTTCAGAAGAAAATGCAAAAAAACGAAGATCAAAAAGTGACGTATGAAAGCAAGAGAATTTGACGAACTGGTCCGGCAAAAGTTTGATCAGGACGACTTTGCGTACAATCCCGCTCATTGGGATCAGCTCGCAGAGGAATTGGACGGCCGTAAGACAAAGAGGCGTACTTTATTTGTATGGTGGGCTCCTCTGGTTGGTGTTGCCGCATCCATGGCTATTGCCCTGGGCGCTTCTACCGTGCTGCGTAATGGCAGCCGCCTGCAACCCATTATTGTTCACGAAGTAGCGCAGGCTCAGCACAGGCACATAGTGCGCGAGTCACAGTGCGATACACGGCCCGGTCTGCCTCAGGCTGGCGATAACACACAGGCAAATGATGTAGCGCTTAATACAACCGGCGCCCGGGAAGCCGGCAACGATGGCAACTGGTTCGCGATCCGCTACGAAAACGTAAAGAATTATAAAAAGGCCGCAGGTAACTATGAAAGTGACAGGTTTGCCGACAGAGACGAATTTGCCGCAAACGACCAGTACAAAAAGAAATCGCTGGCAGTTAAGGCAGCCGGGTACTATACATTCAGGGACGAAGAAAAACGCGCAGACCGCAAGTCGGTTAAAACCGCTATCATGATCACCGGTGGCGTTGCCCGCGGTAATCAGGGCAACGGATATACACTCGGCGCGTCAGCCCGCCACATGGTCAGTGAGCATATTTTCATAGAGGGCGATGTAGCTTTCGTAGGCACCTCAAATTCAATGCAGTCACCATACCTCGACATGACGCATCCTGCTGCTTCCGCTTCCGCTGCTGTTAGCCGCAGCACTGCCCGCATAACCAGCAATGCCAATAAAACTACCAGCGGTGCTTCTCCTGTGCAGCCAGTGGAATATCAGGGTACCATCAAAAACGCTACCGAGAATTACAATCTCTATTATGCGCAGGTTACCCCAACCCTTGGCTATAAAATAAGCCGCCTGTCTATAGGTATGGGCCCCGATTTCCAGCAACTGCTTGTCGATAACCGCCCCGCGCCATCAACGGTAGAACGTAATACCATCAAGGAAGACCCTACATTCGATATAGGTATGATGGGCAAAACAGAGTACGCAGTTACTCGCAACATCAAAGCAGCCGTGTTCTACAGGGAGAGCATCAACAACGTGCTTACCCCAATGGGTGGCAAATACATCGATCGCAACTATGTTCAGTTCCAGGTAAAATGCGCCATATTCAATAAGTAGTTTTTTTATAGCATGATGAGTTGATTTTCGCAGCCCCGCCACACGGGGCTGCTTTTTTTGGGCCCCGCTACACCACCAAAAAACAACGCGATCATGCCCCGGCAGGCTCACGGTGACACGGTTGAAGTTTTTGATTGGCAATTTGAAGTTTGGAATTTGGAATTTGGACTTCGGGATTTGGAATTTGGGATTTGGGATTTGGAATTTGGGATTTGGAATTTGGATTTTGGAATTTGGAATTTGGAATTTAGGATTTGGGATTTGGAATTTGGGATTTGGAATTTTTACTTTAGATCCCCCAGCATAGCCTTGGCTTGCTCATTGCCCGGATGCTTCACGATCAGGTGCAGCAATGCCTTACGGGCATCGTCCATGCGGTTATTGTTATGATACCATACGGCCAGGTTAATGAGATTTTGCTCATAATCCGGGTCCAGGCTATTGGCCCGCTGCAGGTAGTCGTAAGCAAGTGTATTATTTCCCTGCTGCATATAGATATACCCAAGGTTGGTATTGGCGCTGATGTGGCTGGGATTCTCAGATACAATGAAACTAAACACCTTGAACGCCTCGTCCATATGCCCCGTAGCTAACAGGCATATCCCATACTTATTCTCAAAATCCAGCGAATACTTCCAGATGTCGGCGGCGCGCTTGTACCAGGGTAGGGCTTTGTCTGCAGCATTCAACTGAAAATAACTTTCGCCGATGCGGTAAGCGGTCCAGGCATCAGCCATCTGTTCAGGTTTCATCTGGTCGGCATAGCCTGTCACCTTGCTATAGTCATTTTGCAGATAGTAAGCGCGTATATAGTCCCTGTTCTGTTTCTGATCGGCTTCCGTATTGGCATCCCTCCCTAAGTACAGCAACGCAGAATCAAGTAGGGCAGGGGCCTGGGCATAACGCTCGTAAAATTCCATATAGCCACGGGCAGTCGTTATGGCATCCGGATGATCGTTATTAAAGCAGCGCAGGCCCAGAAATGCGGTGATCTTGCCTTTCAGCGAATCCTGCCCCGGCCGTTTGCGGATGTAGTGATCTGTTACTGCTACATGCGGTATATCTATGCTGCTGTTGTGCGGCATATGGCAGGTAACACAGTCGTTGTTTTTTGCAGCGCGTACCGAAGCAGTTTCCGTACACTGCTGCTGGCCTGCGCTGCCGCCATGGCATCCCTGGCAGGCATTCAGGTATTGCGACCGCGGCGTGAACTTGACACTTACATGCGGGTTGTGGCAGGTAATACAGCTCATCTTGCCCGACTCCACATAACACCGGCTCTTTTTCATCCGCTCCACATGCGACGCCATGATCATCTTGTCCTGCGCGCCTTCGTATTCCGGCATAAAGACATTCATTACCGAGGATAGCTTCATGCCCGGATGAAAGTCATAAAAGGTCTTGCCGTCACTAAGCACCGCAATACCCTGCAGGTGGCAGCGTTGGCATACATTATTCTGCAGCTCGGTGGGCAACCTGCGCGGATTCACTATCGAGTAGTCAGGTCCCTTTGAAGTATCCACAATATGCCCTGCCTGCTTTTCGGCCACGTGCAGGCTGCCGGGGCCATGGCATCGCTCACAGTCAATCCCGGTCTTCAGTGTCGCATATTTATTCTCGCTGTTGGCAACAAAGTCAGGATAGCCATTGTGGCAGCTCATACACTCCAGTTCTATCAGGCGGGTGAAACGTGAGCTGGCGCCTTTTTCAAAGCCTGGGGCCAGGTCCCACCTGTGTTTCTGCGTATAGAAGGTAATAGGTGCCTGGTACAGGTAGCCGTTCACATTGAAGATGTGTGAATTGGTATGCTGTCCCGATCCCACTATGTAGTTCACCTTTTGTATGCGCTTGTGCACGGTATCGGCGCCTTCTGTGCGAAATTCCATTATATACAGGGAGTCATGGTCCCAATAAGGTTTGTAGTAGAAATCAAGTGTGGAATCATACACCAGCGCATGCTCCGGCGAAAAATCTGCGGCCGATTTCTGCCGGGTGGCATACCCGAACGATTGTCCCATTCCCGTTTGAATGAAGGTATTGTACACATCGGGGTGGCAGCCCCTGCAGGTCTCCATGCCCACATAATGAACACTGGTATCATACACATTCCGCCACGACGAGGTGTCCGTTGCACCCGCGCTGCTCTTGCCCGGCTGGCTACAGAAAAACGCCGGAAAGGAAACGCCCAGTATGAACACAGTAAGAATTAAAGCACGGACAATGCGGCTGGACATAGTTGCTTCAAATTTACGGAAAACAACGCATGAGCCAAGTAAAGCAACACAACTGTTCTTCCATTTCTATGTTGACTTTTGCTCTTGCGAAATCTACATTTGCATTATGGGCAGACTTCCCACGATTATTGTATCGTGTATCATACTTTTTCTCAGCCATGGTACCATGGCTTGCGAGCCACAAATCCAGTTGCAACTTGCGGATACGGTTTACAAATCTGATACATTGAAACTGCAGGTGCCTGACTTTTACCAGTTGCGCCAATACACCATTAAAGATACTGACTATAGCGTTGTACTCTATGATAAGAACAATGTCGAATTGACAAGCTGGAATAGTTTTGACGAGGTGAGCCACGCAATCATATACAAATGTGTTCGGCATGGTATTAGTAGTTCGAACATTTCAAAGTATGCAATCGGGAGGTACACGCGTAAAGTACAAGGCTACTGGTCGTTTGAGAATTATGTGACTGGTAAATCAGCCGAATTTCAGGAAGACAGGCGCAATATTATTTCTTTCGACATGAAGAGAACTCAGTCCACAGATATTGGCGGGCCAATGTCATTGCAGATAACAATTCACTGTTTTACGGTTTATTATATTTATTATAAATTAGTTCGCGTTGATCGGTAATAAGGCCGTCTACTATGTTCTATAGAAATACAAGAATTATGATTCCCAAGTCCGTGCTGAAAGCCATACTATTCGTCTTTATCATTCTGTTTCTGACGGCTATTCGCAGTGCCGCATCAGAAATGATACCAGCGCCAGCCAGCGACACCACCTACCGCAACGATACCATGTACGTTTTGGTTCCTGAATTTTATGAACTGAAGCAAAAGGGTAATAAGGATACCACCTACGACCTCAAATGTTACGATTCCAGGGACAGTGTGCTCAATAGCTGGTCCAGCTTCGATGATGTGCACTATGTTTCCATCTTTAAGAATTACACGGATTACAAACATACCTACCGCGATCAGGGCCACGATCTGCCCCTGCCTGTTTCTGTCATCGTTACGCGCTACGACAAGACCGGGCCGGGTAAGTGGCTGGGCATCGATTATGCAACGCATAAATATCGGGAACTGAAGGAGGACAAAAACACCATAGTAAAAACAGTGGTCAACCGTCAGCGCCTGCTCATGCAAAGGGTGATGCCGCCAGGGTACGAGGTGCATTACCTCGCCATTATTTATAAATACTACAAGGTTTCCGACGCAAAGAATTAATCCTCATTCCAGGTTGCGTGCAGCGCTTCCAGGTAACTGTTGTTGCCGGTAAGTGCTGCAAGCCGCGCAATCACCCTTTCCACCAAAGCATCAGGGCACGATGCGCCGGAGGTGATCATCACCCGCAAGGGCCTGTTCGCCGGCAGGTAACCGGTTGTCGTCTTGCTGCTATGGCTGTGCAGGTCAAAATGGCTCACCTCATTTGCCGATACCAGGCACTCCTCATTGTTGATGAAATATACAGGCAGTTTTTCCTCACACAGTTCCACCAGGTGCGACGTGTTAGAGCTGTTATACCCGCCTATCACAATGGCCAGGTCTGCAGCTTCCTCCAGCATGCCCGCCACCGCCGATTGGTTGTCATTTGTTGCATAGCATAGCGTATCGCGGGTGTCGGCCACGCGCTCAGCGCTGTTCGCAGCAGGGGTTTTATAATGCGTCAGCATCACATTTTTCAGGTAGTCGGCAATAGCCTGTGTTTCGCTCGCCAGCATGGTGGTTTGGTTCACTACGCCTATACGCTGCAGGTCGCGGCTCACATCAAACCCCGGGGAATGTTGATTTTTGAAGTCCTCGTAAAATTGTTCTGCCGGCAATTGGCCTGTTATATACTTGGCCAGTATCTGTGCCTGCGCCATGTCCCGCACTACTACCGTTGGCGTGGCCGCTGCACTGTGCGAGAAGGTAGCTCGTGTTTCTTCATGGCCGGGTTTGCCATGCACTACTATGGTATAGCCTTCATCGCCTATTTTCCCGGCACGGTTCCATACGCGTTCCACAAACGGGCAGGTCGTTTCGTAGCGGGTAGGGTCTATGCCCCGTTCGCGCAGTATCCGCTCCAGTTCCAGCGTGGTGCCAAAAGCTGGTATGATCACCACATCATCTGCCGTCAGCTCGTCCCAGCTCACCAGCATGCCGCCCTTCGTGTCCATAATAAAACGCACGCCCAGTGCTTCAAGGTCTGCATTCACGCCGGGGTTGTGTATCATCTCGCTCAGCAGGAATATCCGCTTATCAGGGTTTTCCTGCACCGCGCGAAACGCTATCTCAATTGCATTTTCCACCCCGTAGCAAAACCCAAAATGGCGCGCCAGTATCACTTCCAGCGAACCTATTTGCAGCAGTGTCGGTGTAAAATCACGTTTCAGCTTATCAGCGGCTTTCCGCTTTTGCTTAATGGCGCTCACCAGCGGGCTTCGGTAATGTACCGGAACATCAAAAGATTTCATGAAGCAGCAAAATTAGCAAATATCTGCTGCCGGCCTGCCGGGGTAATGGCGGGCAAATAGTTAAAAAACGGTCAGTCCTTCAGTGCCTTGTGAATATCCCAGACCCCGATCTTGCGGATCGGTATTTTTTTCGGGTGCCGGGTGATCATTTTATCAAAGAATCGCGCAAACGGGAAATACTCTATATCAAAGGTTTTCGAAGCAAAAACATAAATACTTCGGTTGTCCTTTTTTAACAGGCCATAATCAAATTTGTACAGGTATGATCTCTGGTTCAGGCTATCATCATAAATGATAAGCCCCCGCACGCTAAAGGCCTGGTCGTCATATACGCTGCTGTCCCTTTTTATCTGCTCGTTAGCACTGTATTGCTGGGTAGGGTAACCATAGCCAACTATATCGTAATTGTGGCTGCCGGGCCCTATTGGCAGGTCGCTCGCCGTCGATCCGTCCGCATTCAGCAACACCCCGTTGAATCGTTTTTCCAATATGGCCTGTTCGCATGTATCCATAAAAAAATACACACGGCAGTAATTAAAGTGGTCGCGAAAATCATTGATCATGGCCTGCCGCTCTTGTTCCCCATCGGCAATTGCCTGCGGCAGCCTTTTATCATGACGCGCTTCCAGCGTAGCAATGCGGTTAGATTCACTGTTCAGGCGCACCAGGATCACCTGCGGCGCCTCTTTTTTCTTTTTGCTGTTTTCCGCCCAGGCACCGGGCACTAAAGTGAAAAACGCAAAAGCGCTCAATAGAAGTATCTGGGGCACTTTTTTCATGAAATAAATATACAAAACAGTATGTAGCAATTTCATGGCCACCAAACATTATGACTTTTCTCGGATTTTCGCGCCCTTATTTCAATTATATTTGTATCACTCCAACTGACCCTCTCATTCTGGCACGCTGAACCTGACCCGATGAACTTTCTAATATGAAAAGAGCTGGAATCACTATTGTCTTGTGCCTTATCTGTAGCCTTGCATTTGCCCAGGTGAAGAAATTCGAACTCGGCGTCAATGGCCTCACGTGTTCGCAGTGTTCAAGGAATGTGGAAATGAGCCTGCGCAAACTGCCGTTCATTAAGGATGTCCGAATGAACCTGGAACATACCGAAGGCGAGATATTTTTTAAAGACAATGCCGATATCGATGTGCAGCGCATGGCACGGGCTGTTACCGATGCGGGCTTTTCCGTGCGCTATATGAAGGGTACTTACGCATTGTCCGGCATCAATGTGTCAGATGGTTCCTGCACCACTGTTCTGGGCAAAAGATTCGTCTTTATCAATACGCCTGCCCATACGCTTAACGGCGATGTTGTTCTTCAGTTTCTCGGCGATCGTTACATGGGCAAAAAGGACGCGCGCAACTGGAAACCCCGCATGAAGAATAGTTGCGGCGGAGATACTCAACCCTATTACGTGACCATCGTAAAATAGCATGCGCAAGATATTCATCCTGCTGGTCCTGTTGTTTACTGCCATTGCTGCCCGTTCGCAGGAATTATATCCGCTGACGCAGCCGGCAAGCACTTTGCCCAAAAACACACTCGGGGTCAAAGCATTCTATGAAGGTTACGACGAAAGCGGTACCATGCGCAATATTTTCAACCTCCGGCTGATGTATGGGCTCACTTCCAGGCTCACGGTCATGGCCACCGGCATTTTGTCCAACTACCACGGCAAATACCTACCGTTCGATTTCATCCTGCACGATCACTCGGGCGGGGGAAGCTCGGCAAGCACCAGCACGCCTCAGACGGGGATATACTATCCCTATATCTACGACGGTACCAATTTCTATGCCCAATACCGTTTTTTATCGTCAGACGATCAGAACCTTCACTTCCGCATGGCCGCATACGGCGAAGCCGCATACATCAATGTTCCGTCTCATGAAACCGAGCCCGACCTGTCACTGCACACCAGCGGCGCCGGCGGGGGCATACGTGCCACTTACCTGCGTAAGCATCTCGCAGTCACTGCAACTACCGGTTTCATCATCCCTTTCACTTACAATGGTCCCACTTTCGATCAATATGGTGGCCAGTACCCAACAACCATCCGCTACGGCAATGCGGTCAACTATGGCGTTTCATTGGGTTATTTGCTTTTCCCGCGGCACTATTCCAGCTACAACCAGACGAACTGGAACATTTACCTGGAGCTGATGGGCAAAAGCTACAGCGCCGCTAAGGTTTACCAGCAGGATGGCATCGTCACCTACTATCTGCCCTCCACCATCAGCCTGCTGAAGGCAGGTAGTTACGTCGATGCAGCTCCCGGCATCCAATGGATCATCCGCTCCAACACCCGTATCGATCTTTCCGTAACTTTACCATTCATCAACAGGTCATATACACACCTGTATCCGTTTTACATGCTGGGCATCCAGCGCTATTTCTACCTGTAAATGCACTTATCACGGCTACTCTTCACGTCACTTTCTTGCGCTGCAGCTTTGGTGCTGCTGGCCATCGGTTGCAAAAAGCCCGGTAATACGGTCACGGGCGGTGGCAAAGGCGGGCACTCTGCCATCTACATCACGCCAGAGCATCATGGCTTGTTCGTCGATAGCTGTACCATTTACATCAAATACGGCACCAACGATGCCCCTGCCTCTGGCGTGTATGACGATTCGTCCAGGTGCATACTTGCCGATACTACTCCTATTGCGGCCTTTACAGGGCTCACGGCAGGCCAGTATTACCTCTACGGCAATGGCTATCACACCGGCTACAGCCCGCCACAGGTGCGCGGCGGCATACCCTATACCATTTCAAAAGACTACGACACAACATCGGTCTATCTGCCCACATACACCTACTAAAAAATGCACATGTCGTATCAGCAAAATAACTATTTTCGTCCCCTACAATTCCTACAGTGCGGAAGATACTGATCGTTACCCCAAGAGTGCCGCATCCGCTTAAAGATGGCGGCAACCTGGCAACCCATGCCATGATCGAAGGCTACAGGCAGGCGGGCTGGCAGGTGAGCCTGCTCAGCATGAATACGCCGCAGTATTATGTGCAACCACATGTATTGAATGGTATCTATCGCGAACTGAGTCGCTTCGAATGGGTCGATATCTCACCCGAGGGGCGCCCCCTGGATGCCATAAAGAACTACCTCCTGCGCAAGACGCCGGCACACGTAGCTGCATTCTACCAGTCTGCCTTCGAGCAAAAGCTCGTTGCCATGGTCGCAGAGATCGATCCGGACGTGGTGCAGATGGAAAGTGTCTTTTTGTCGCCCTATCTGCCGGCGGTCAAAAGCACTTCCAACGCGGTCGTCGCACTCCGGCCACATCACCTCGAATATATGATCTGGCATGGCTTGCTGGAAAAGAACAAGAACAAATTCCGGAAGGTCTATTTTTCAAGCGTCAGGAAGCGGCTCAAAGATTTCGAACGCAAATGGTGGAAGGCGTACGACATGGTGATACCCATAACGGAGAAAGATGCATTTCACATCAAAAGGCACGAAACGGTCAATGCAATGATTGTTGCGCCTTATAGTGTTGATGCAGCCTCGCTGCCCGCGGAGCACTATGACGCCCGGTGGGTAGCCTGCCACATAGGGGTAATGGATTCCTTGCCCAACAACGAGGGGATCGATTGGTTCCTGAGTTCTGCGTGGCCCCGCATCATAAAGGCCGTACCCAAATTCGAATTTTACTACGCCGGGCGCAATATGCCCGATAAATTCGGGCACAATACGCCCGAAGGCACCTTCTGCCTTGGCGAAGTGGAGAGCGCTGCCGATTTTCTTGCCGACAAAAAGATATTCATTGCGCCCATCTGGTCCGGCGGTGGCATGCAGGTAAAAGTGCTGGAAGCTATGGCTGCCGGTAAGGTGGTCATTGCTACACCAATGGGCATAAGGGGTATAGAGGCAAGGCCGGGAGAACACTTTCAGGCGGTGCATAAGACGGAGGACTTTATCCGGGCCATAAAATGGGTAATGGCCAATCCTGCTGAGGCCAGCCAGATGGCCGCCAACGGCCGCCGGCTGGTGCTGGAGCGCTATACACACACGGTAGCAATGGCGCGTCTGTTCAAGGAGTTGGATTCGCTGCTGGCCAATCGCAAGGGGTGATCTTTCAGATCAGGCACTCCAGCATTGCCGTAAATCGCTTTCTCGGTATCATCCGGGCGCCAAGGCGCTCTAAATGTTCGGTAAATACCTGGCAGTCTATTAATTCTGTTCCCTGCTGCTGCAGGTGCTGCACCCATTTCATGAAGGCAAATTTGCTGGCATTGCTCTGGTGGGCAAACATACTCTCGCCAAAGAATACCTTGCCCAGTTTTATGCCATAGAGCCCGCCGGCAAGCACATCTCCCTGCCACGCCTCGGCGCTGTGGGCATAGCCCAGTTCATGCAGCCGGGTATAAGCGGCTACCACATCTTCACTTATCCACGTGCCGTCCTGGCCGGGCCGGCTGGTGGTCATGCAGCACCGCATCACTTCTTCAAATGCGGTGTTTATCCGCAATTCAAATGCACCTTTTTTCATCACCTGCTTCATGCTCTTGCTGATCTTCAGCTCCTCCGGAAACAACACAAACCTCGGGTCGGGGCTCCACCACAGTGGCGGCTCATCTTCATTATACCAGGGGAAGATGCCCTTGCTGTATGCCAGCAAAAGCCTTTCCGGCCGCAGGTCGCCGCCAACTGCCAGCAGGCCGTCGTCAAGGGCGCTCTCCACCGGAGGAAAGGTCAGGGCATCATTCAGTACATGGAGCATCGTACAAAGTTCCGGAGGTCAAAAATGAAAAATATGCGGTCGCTATTCACCTTGCAGCTTCGCCACCGCCTCGCGAAATTCCTGCGGAATAGGTACTTTTTGGTTTGTATTAAAGTCAAACATAACAATAACATCATGGGCCTCAGCACATACCTCGCCAGCCTCATTCACTATCCGGTGATGAATGCCAAAGCTGGTATTTTTCATGAATTCCACCCTGCTTTCCACCGCTATACCGCCCGGATAGAACAGTGGTTGAATGAACTGGCACCCGGTGGACAATAAAATAGGCCCTATGCGCGTTACAGAAAAGGTAGCAGCCAGGCCGGTGAGTTCCCAGTAATGGACCCTTGAGGCCTGCACATATTTGAAATAAGATACATTGTTGATGTGCCCAAACAGATCCATCTCGCTCCAGTCGAGTGTTATAGGCTTTTTTACAGCAAAGTGATGCATGCTGTAAAAGTAGGACAAGCACGGCGCAAGAATGGCATATTTTTTGAGCTACAATACAAGTGTCTGCTTTAAACCTGGAAGTATGAGGAGTTTGTTTTATTCTTTGGTTGGTTTTTATGTGTTGTGCACCGTGGTCATGGTTTCCACGGGCAGGGGTGCCAATAAAAAGCACATTGTGCGCACCGCGCGCGATACTACCGCATTGCAGGTTCCCGATCAGGCTACCGGGCCGGTCAATTACGGTGGCCACGGGGCCGCTACATTCATAACCTGTCCTCTGGAAGGCGAGTCTTTGCCGTTCAGCATCCTGTATCGCGAGTACCGGCATTCTGCCGATGTTGCCGAGGCCACTCGCTTTTGATCACATGAACAGGTACATCAGCCTGATCACCCACAGATTATTGTACTGTGCCGACCGCGCAAAAGATTGCGGAATATTATCTCTTATAGACAGCAGTGAATACTGGAACCGCACGTTCACGTACAGTCCCTTGTAAAGGTGTTCGCTCCCTCCCGCCACCAGGTTCAGGTCGGTTTTCTTAAAAGGGTATTGCGATGGATCAAAACTCTGACCCGTAGCAGTGGTGATGTGTTCAGAAGAAGTGCCTAACCACGACATAGACAGCCCGCCACCCAGAAATGTACGTCCATCGTCATAGTAGTTGATCGTCACAGGCACTTCGGCATAATTCAGGTTAATGCCATAATTGGTAATAATGAGGCCGGATGGGGTCTCAGCCGTCGTATTGCCATTGCTTCCTTTTTGCGAATACAATATTTCAAGGCCGGCTGCCAGGTGGTCGTGCAGTTTTGTATAAACAACGCCACCTGCGTTCATCCCCACTTTATGGTAGCCCGCATAGTAGTCGCCGTCCACCTGCGCAAAGTTGCCGCCGGCAATAAGCCCGCCGCAAAATTTGTGGTTCTCAAACAGTGCAAGATCCTCTTGGGCGCTTGCGGCCTTGGCGGCAAGTAGCAGTAGGCAAAAAATAAATAACCTGCGCATCATCTTATCAGAAGAAAAGATACATCAACCTAACGGTCCACGTATTGTTGTATTGCGTGGATCTGGAAATATACGGCGGCACATTGGTGCGGATCGGGGTCAGCGAATACTGGAACTTGATATTCAAAAACAGGCCCTTGTACAGGTGCAGATCCACGCCCGCCACCACGTCCAAATTCTGTTTATTGAACGGGTATTTGGACAGGTCGATATTTGTAGCGGGGTAGGTGCTGTAATATTCGTTCACACTCACTAATTGGCTATACGAAAGGCCCAGTCCGAAATGGCTTCTCCGCTGGTCAAAATAATTGATCATGATCGGCACTTCGGCATAGCCCAGCTTCACGCCATAGTTGGTAATGTAAATAGCCGTGTCGGTCGATGGGCGCTCAATATCGCTTTTGGCGCCACGCTGGCTATACAGTATCTCATAGCTGAAGGCAAGGTGCCTGCGGATGCGGGCATAGCCTATGCCCCCTACATTCAGGCCCACGCGGTGGTAGCCCGCAAAATTGTCCCCATCTACCTGCGAAAAGTTAGCCCCTGCCACAAAACCTGCATAAAAAATGCGCGGGTACTCCACATCTTCATAGTCATCCTCCTCATCCTGGGCATGCAATGGGTGCGCAAAAGCGCATAAAAAAAACACCATCACTGCAAATGCCCCGAATTTTCTACTTTTAAACATTGAAAGGGTTGTACAAATGAGTTTCAAATATACGCCAAACACGTTGAAAAAGCTGGAAGAGTTGTTCGAAGAAGCGCGCTACATGGTGCGTTTTGAGAAAGGTAATTTCAACAGCGGCTATTGCATTCTGGAAGACAAACGGATAGTAGTAATAAATAAATTCTTTAATATAGAAGGCAGGATCAATGCGTTGCTCGAAATATTGCAGAACATCAATGTCAATGAGGCTGAGTTAAGTACAGATATGCTGAAATGGTATCGCCAGCTTAAAGATCAGCCGGCGTCCGGCAGTGAGGATGGTATCCAGACAAAAATCGATCTTCAGTGAAAATAACCTTTTTGGGCACGGGTACATCGCAGGGTGTGCCGATGATCGGATGCGATTGCCCGGTTTGCACATCAACCGATAAGCGGGACAAAAGGCTCCGTTGCGCAGTCTGGATCCAGACCGGAGATGCGAGCATCGTTATTGACAGCGGCCCCGACTTCCGCTACCAGATGCTGCGTGCCGGCGTAAAACACCTGAATGCCATTGTTTTTACCCACGGGCACAAAGATCATATCGCGGGCATGGATGATATCCGCGCCTACAACTATTTTCAGAAGAAGGCTATAGACATCTACGCCACAACCGAGACACAAGACGCCCTCCGCCGCGAATTCAGTTATGTATTCTCAGGGGCCAATTATCCCGGCATTCCGGAGGTCAGTGTGCATACCATCGACACCCACACTCCTTTTAAAGTACAGGGTATTGAATTCACACCCATTCGTGTGCTTCACATGAAGCTGGAAGTGCTTGGTTTCCGGATTGGGGATTTTACTTACATCACAGACGCCAACTACATAGCGCCCGCCGAGCTGGATAAAGTCCGTGGCAGCAAGGCATTTGTGCTCAACGCACTCCGGCACGAGAAACATGTGTCCCACTACACGTTATCCGAAGCTACCGAAGTGGCTCGCGAGATAGGCGCACAAAACACTTATTTCACCCACATCAGTCACCAATTGGGTCTCCACAGCGCCATTGAGCCTGCATTACCTCCCGGCATGCACCTGGCTCATGATGGGCTGGTGCTGGAGTTGTAACAAGCCTGCCTAATTTTTTACGAATCTTAAAGTTGCTTGTGTGGTTGCGGAATGGAGATGCACCATGTATACACCATCAGGAATGTCAGATGCATTTACATTCTTTTCTCTTGGACAAGCAAAAGAAAAGTAGGGTTCTTCGGCTGAAGCGCTCACTCTGAATTGAATAAATCAATTATCATCTTGGTCTATAAGCGCTTAACCTTCAAATCCTGCAATAAATTTATCCACCTCCACCCACTTCATTATCAATCGATCACCCGGCAATAAGCGGAGCATGGTGCATATCTTCTTTTGCTCATCAACCCAAACCGCAGCAATTTGCACCCGGTTCTTTGAAAGCACACGTAGGGGCAGATAATTTCTGCCCTGCACACAACGGTTCAACTACTTCCAGGGCGAGTCAACCGGGCAATGACCGGGCAATGGTCGGGCAATGAGCCGGAACGCAATGTGGATGATAAACAACTGAAACACAAGGAACCAAATATTGAAAGGTAGAAAACCATTGCCCGGTTTCCTGTTTTTACGGCCACCGGGCAATCTCAGTACCAAGTCTGGAAAATCCTGTCATCCTATCTATCCTGAAAATCCTCGTTCAGACAGTATGCCACTTTTTGTTTTGTACTTTTGCCTACTTTTTATAGCATTTATACATTTTAATATATAATGGAATACGATTTCAGGGATATAGAAGCACGGGCAAAAGAAAAGTGGAGCCGCGACAAAGTTTACGAGGTCAGCAATAATTCTGACAAGCCTAAATACTATGTGCTGGACATGTTCCCTTACCCAAGCGGTGCGGGCCTGCATGTGGGTCATCCGCTGGGCTATATAGCGTCCGATATTTTTGCCCGTTACAAGCGCCTGCAGGGTTACAATGTATTGCACCCCATGGGTTTCGATGCATTTGGCCTCCCTGCCGAACAGTATGCGCTGGAGACTGGCCAGCACCCCGCTGTTACAACAGAAAAAAATATTGCCCGCTATCGCGAGCAACTCGATAAGATCGCGTTCAGCTTCGACTGGAGCCGCCAGGTGCGCACCAGCGACGCCAGCTACTACAAATGGACGCAGTGGATATTCCTCCAGCTTTTTCATAGCTGGTACGACCGCGCCGAACAAAAAGCAAAAAATATCGCCTCCCTTATCGCCGTCTTCGAAAAAGAGGGCAATATCAATACGCCGTGTCCCGGTGATGAATCGCTGCAGTTCGACAGCAACTACTGGATCAATGCAGATGAAAAGGAGCGCCGCCGCATACTCATGCACTACCGCCTGGCTTACCAGGGCCACGCACAGGTGTGGTGGTGCGAAGCGCTGGGCACCGTGCTGGCCAACGACGAGGTGGTGAATGGCGTGTCAGAGCGCGGCGGCTTCCCGGTTGAGCGCAAGAACATGCGCCAGTGGTTCCTCCGTATCACAGAATATGCCGATCGCCTGCAGGAAAGCCTCAACAACCTGGAATGGAGCGAAGCCATGAAAGAGATGCAGCGCAACTGGATAGGCAAGAGTGTGGGTGCGGAGGTTAGGTTCGGCCTCACCCCGGCCCTCTCCAAGGGAGAGGGAGATGTTGTTAGCGCTCCAAATTTGAATCCGGGATGGCAGACGGCAGACAAATCTCTGTACGAGACCATCTCAAAACATCAGGCTGAGCTTAAGGGCAACCCGACAGTTGCTGAAAGCGCTTTGTGGCAAAGGTTAAGGGACAAACAAGTCGGTGTAAAATTCAGGCGTCAGCATATCGTCGGGAAATTTATTGCCGATTTCATTTCACTGCCAGCCAGGTTGATTGTTGAAGTTGATGGCAAAATACATGACTATCAGCAACGGGATGATGCAGAAAGAACGAAATATCTCGAAGAGCAGGGGTTTAAGGTAATCAGATTTACCAACGATGAAGTGTTGGCAAGTATAGACAGCGTCATCGAAAAAATAAAAGCCTGCATCCCCGAAAGTTTACAAAATGACGATGACGAAACACGGGGCGCTAATATCACCTCCTTCCCCCTCGGGGAAGGCCGGGATGGGGCCGAAGCACGGGGCGCTAATCCCACCTCCTTCACCCTCGGGGAAGGCCGGGATGGGGCCGAAACAGGGGGCGCTGATAATATCTCCTTCCCCTTTGGGGAAGGTCGGGATGGGGCCTCCATCACCGTCTTCACCACGCGCCCGGATACCATTTTCGGTGCCGACTTCATGGTGCTGGCACCAGAGCTGGACATCGTTGGTCAGATAACCACACCTGAACAAAAGGATGCTGTAGAGGCATACATCAAATACGTGAAAAGCCGCAGCGAGCGCGAGCGCATGAGCGAGGTGAAACAAGTGACAGGTTGCTTTACAGGGGCTTATGCCACACACCCGCTCACCCAAAGGCAGATACCCATCTGGATATCAGAATATGTACTCGCCGGTTATGGCACCGGCGCCATAATGGCCGTGCCGAGCGGCGACGACCGTGACTTCGCATTCGCAAAGCATTTCAATATCCCCATCACCAACGTCTTCGGCGATAAGTTTACGGGCGAATCAGCATATAGTGACAAGGCAGGCACGATAGAGAACAGCGATTTCCTTAGCGGCCTCGAAGTGCCGAAAGCTATAGAAGCGGCCATAGATGCACTCGTGAAAGCAGGTGTAGGCAAGCGCAAGGTCAACTACAAGCTGCGCGACGCGGGCTTCAGCCGCCAGCGCTACTGGGGCGAGCCTTTCCCGATAGTATATAAAAACGATGTGCCCTACGGCACCGACGAGCTGCCAGGTATGGAACAACTGCCCGTAGAGCTGCCACATGTAGAGCATTACAAACCGGGCCCTGAAGGGCAGGGTCCGCTGGCCAATATAGATAGCTGGATGGCCGGGGGCCGGGAGACCAACACCATGCCCGGCTACGCCGGTAGCAGTTGGTACTTCCTCCGCTACATGGACCCGCACAACGACAAAGAATTTGCCAGCCGCAAAGCCGTTGACTACTGGAACCAGGTGGACCTTTATGTAGGCGGCACCGAGCATGCCGTTGGGCATCTGCTCTACTCCCGCATGTGGACCAAAGCCCTCTGCGATCTCGGCTACATTGGCTTCGATGAGCCTTTTAAGCGGCTCTTGAATCAGGGGATGATACAGGGGAGTACGCGTTTTGTCTATCGCGTGAACGAAACAAGCCTTTTCGTATCGGCTGGCTTACGCAAGGAATATGAAGTAACGCCGATCCGTGTCGATGTCAATTTTGTTGACGGTCTTGAATTGGATATTGAAGCTTTCAAGAAATGGCGTCCTGAATATGCTGATGCAGAGTTTATGCTAGAAGATGGCAAATACATCTGTGGAGCAGAAGTAGAAAAAATGTCCAAGTCCAAGTACAATGTTGTGAACCCGGATGACATTGTGGCTCAGTATGGCGCGGATACTTTCCGCATGTACGAGATGTTCCTGGGGCCAATAGACATCAGCAAGCCGTGGGATACCAAGGGCATTGAAGGGGTGCACAGGTTCCTGAAAAAAATCTGGCGCCTGTATGCAGACGATCAGCAGGGCTGGATGGTGGCCGATGAGGCGCCGACAGATGCAGAAATGAAGGTGCTGCACAAGGCCATCAAAAAGACCGGTGAAGACATTGAACGCTTCTCGTTCAATACTGCGGTCAGCAACTTCATGATCACGGTTAATGAGCTGGCTACGCTGAACTGCCACAAGCGCACAATTCTGGAGCCATTGGCTATCATCATTTGCCCGTTTGCGCCGCATATAGCCGAAGAGATATGGCAGAAGCTGGGTAACCCAGGCAGCGTAGTAGAAGCCGCTTTCCCGCAATTCCAGCAAAGCTATGTGACAGAAAATTCCAAGAAATACCCGGTGGCCATCAACGGCAAACCGCGCGTAGAAATGGAGTTTCCGCTGGATGAAGCAGAATCAGTGATCGAAGCCGCAGTGCTCGCCCACGAAACCATCCTCAAATGGACGGAAGGCAAGCCCCCCAAGAAGTTCATCTACGTTCCCGGCAAAATGATCAACGTGGTTATCTGAAAATAACACTGTAATCAATTCAATCCGCGCCAGTCCTACGGCTAGAATAAAAGCAAAAAGCTGAAGATCGAAACTTCAGCTTTTTATTGTTCTATACAGGTTAATTATTTAGCTTTCCAAAAGCCGTTGAGCGATAGAATTTGCTGCCAACTCATGTCACCCTTCAGGGCCGGGGTTTCTCTATACAGGTTAATTTTTATAGTCGCCACAATATCACCGCCCCTGCGGACGGGCAATTCATCACATTCCGCCACATTTATCACATTCCCTGTCTGCCGACAGGCAGGCATCACATTTATCACATTCAACCACATTATTGCATTCCATCCGTAAAATGCCGGATCCCTTTATCCTGCGCAAACTTGCCCGCATTATACTCTGCCGACTTATTTCTTGGTATCGACAGGCTCTGCCAATCCTCTTTTGATGTCAGTTTGGCTATATACACTATCTGCCCCACATGGTAGCAGTAATGGCTGATCTGGCGGTTAATGGCTTCGAGTATGGTATGTCCTTCGTTGCGTATGTAGATGATACGCTCTAGGTCTTCATCGGTAATGCTGTTCAGTGCAGTGAAAAGGCACTGCCAGCCCTCCTTCCATTTTTTCATCAGGCCGGCGCGGTCCGTTACCTCTCCGTCAAACTCCGCATCGCGCTGCCGCCAGGGCTTCTCGCCGTCTGTCGTCAGGAAGTCGGTCCACCGGCTCAGCATATTGCCCCACAGGTGTTTTACGATCATGGCCGCACTGTTGCTGTCTGCATTGGCCTGCCAGTTCAGCGCGTCGTCGCTCATCTGCGCCATTGCTTTTTCGCCCAGACCCTTGTACATCATGAACTGACGGCGGGCACTCTTCAGATACTCTATCATGGTTTTATGTTTTGGTTGGTTAACATCGGGTTTCCATATCGCCATAAATATTAGGGCGGGCTATTTCCATTATCCGCTCCGGAAAGTTGGATGCCTTAAACCCTACTTTCTTATATAGTTCATGCGCGTCCTTTGTGGCCAGCATAATGCGTCGCAGCCCCTTCACCCAGTCCATTTCAAAAAGCAGTCGCATCATCTCTTTGCTGATGCCCTTGCCTCTATGCTCATCCAGCACATACACATCGGCTAAGTAGCCGTATGTTGCATAGTCGGTTATCAGCCGCGCATACGCCACTTGTTTGCCATCTATCACCGCACCAATACCAAACGAATTGTCAAACGCCCGCATGAAAATATCCTGCGGCATGTGCTTCGCCCAGTAAGATGATCCCGACAACCATTGGTGCACATCGGCAGGTATCATCTTATTCTTGTCGGTAGTAATGAGGTATCCGTTATATTCCTCGTTGATCATTTCCATAATTACACAAGGTAGTTCCAGTGGTGTTTATCGGTTGCTGTTCCTTTTCTTATGTCGTTAAGCGCATTTTTCAATCGGTACATCAATGCGTCTTCGCCCGTATAGCAGCTAAAGCTTTCCCCATCTATGCTGATGCTTTCTATAGGCGCCACTACGGCTGCAGTTCCGGCCCCGAAGGCTTCTACACGTTGGCCGCTTGTCAGCGCCTTCTTCAACTCGTCGAGGCTCACCGGCCGCGCCTCTGTCTTTATGCCCATATCTGCCGCTATTGCCAGCATCGAGTCGCGGGTCACGCCATCCAGTATAGAGCCCGAAAGTGCGGGTGTTATCAGCACATCATCTATATAGAACATGGCATTCATTGTGCCTGACTCCTCTATGAACGAGTGGGTCTTGCTGTCCGTCCATAGCACCTGGTCAAAGCCTTCTTCCTTGGCTTTCTGCGTAGGGTAGAACGCACCGCCATAGTTGCCGCCGCATTTGGCCGCGCCTGTACCGCCATCTGCTGCACGGGAGAATTGTGTTTCCACTTTTACCCTCAGCGGGCTGCTATAATATTGATAAGCCGGCGAGCACACCACCATAAACAAATACTCATCTGATATCTTCACGCCAATGCGGTCTTCTGTAGCTATCATGAACGGCCGTATGTACAACGAACCATCTTCATCTGCAGGTACCCATGCCCTATCGGCGGCAACAACTTGCTTTACAGCATCTTCAAATAATTCCTTCGGCACAGCAGGCATGCACATACGGTTTAGAGACCGGTTGAAGCGTTCATGATGCTTGTCAATGCGGAAGATGTTCACTTTCCCGTCGTTGGTCAGAAAGGCTTTCATGCCTTCAAAAACTGTTTGCCCGTAGTGCAGGCACAACGACAGCGGGCTCATCTCCAGTTTATGAAATGGCGTTACATGGCCATTGTGCCAGGTGCCATCCCGGTACTCGGCGATATACATATGGTCGGTAGGAACCTTGCCAAACGGCACTGTCCGTGTGTCGGTCACATTTCTTTCTGCTTTAGGCATTGCTGAAATTTTGTTATCCATGATCTTTCTTTTTGTTGGTTATGATTCCACCGGAGCATCTTCAGGGAATGCGCCGATCGTTGTTGGTTCTTTTGTAATAATTATTTTATGCTGCCTGCGGTAGCCGCTGTTCACGAGGAACACGCTGGCAATAATGGTAGCAAAGGCCAGTATGGTGTACACGCCCAGTGGTTCTCTCAATATCACATAGCCCATCAGCACTGCCACCAGTGGATTGATGTAGGCATATATGGTAGCTATGCCCACAGGCAGCTTGCTCAGTGAATACATATAGGCTGCATAGGCCAGCACGGAGCCAAAGACAATGAGGTAAAGCAGCGCAAGCATCCCGTCGCTGTTCCACACAAGCGGTTGTCTCAGGTCGTCAGCTACCGGGCTGATGATCAGCATGAAGAGGCCGCCGAAAAACAGTTGCAGTCCCGAATTAAAAAAGGGATTCACCGCGCCTGCATTCTTTTTGTTGATGGTGCTGCCGAGTGCCCAGGAGCATGTTGCCAGCAAAACGGATAGTACGCCTGTCACATAATTGCCGCTGCTCATACCGGTGACACCGGGTCCCACAATGAATCCCACACCTGCAACTCCCAGTAGCAGGCCCGCACCTATCATCCAGTTGAAATGGTCGCGCGATGAGCTGAACAGGTTCATGAGCACAGCGAACAGTGGCATCAGTGAGCAGACCAGTGCTGCTATGCCACTGGGAATGATCTTTTCGCCATAGGTAACGCAGCCATTGCCTATGCTCAGCATCAGGAAACCTATGAGCATCTGGCGCAGTATATTCTGCCTCGAAATGTCTTTGTTCCGGTTGATGGCAAGCGCAGCGGTTATCAATATTATGCCGGACACAAATTGCCGCACGCCTGCAAATAAGAATGGTGGATAGTGCATGACGCCCACCCGTATGGCTAAGTAGGTAGTGCCCCACACCACACAAATGAACGCTAATGCCAGATATGCCTTTGTATTGCCGCTCATAACTTTTAACAGGGCAAAGATGAAGAAAAGCAAAAAAATAAAACAGATACAATTTTCGTATTTTTGACCATAACAGTTTGCATTTATGAAAACAACGCTGCGCGGCAAAAACGATCACATGTATCTGCACATTGCGGAGAGCATCCAGAAACAGATACTGGACCAGGTGATGAAGATCGGTGATAAGATACCTTCGGTGCGCATACTCAGCAAGCAGCACGGGGTCAGCGTCAGCACGGTGTTGCAGGCATACTACCACCTTGAGGGCAAGGGGCTTATAGAATCCCGGCCGCAGTCGGGCTATTATGTGCGCTTCAATCCGTCACGCTTTCCGCAGAAGATAGAGAAGAGTGCACCGCAGGAGGTGGCCAGGGCAAAAACGGTGGAGGCCATCATAGCCGATGTCTATAACGATTTTGCAATGCCCGGCACCGTTCGCTTTTCGCTGAGTGTTCCCGCGCCAGAGATATTGCCGCTCGCCATGCTGAATAAAGCCATGATGCAGGCCTTGCGCGATCTGCCGTCGAACGGCACCCAATACGAGCATTTGCAGGGCAATGAATTGCTGCGCCGGCAGGTGGCGCAATGGAGCATGCACTGGGGAGGACATTTGCAGTCCGATGACCTGATCACTACTTCCGGATGTATGAATGCGATTTCTTACGCCCTGATGGCGACCACAAAGCCGGGCGATACGATCGCCGTTGAGAGCCCCGTATATTTCGGAGTGCTGCGTTTTGCTCAAAGTCTTGGTTTAAAAGTGCTGGAGTTGCCAACAGACCCGGATACCGGTGTTGATCCTGACGATGTAAAGAAGGCATTGAAGCGGCACAAAATAAAGGCCTGCTTTTTTGTAACCAATTTCAGCAATCCAACTGGTTATTGTATGCCCGATGAGCAAAAGGAGGCAATGGTGAAATTGCTTTCAAAGAACAGCATTCCGCTGATAGAAGATGACCTGTATGGCGATGTCTATTTCGGCAAAAGGCGACCACGTTCATGCAAAAGCTTCGATGAAGAAGGCAATGTGCTCTGGTGCAGTTCCATATCCAAAACACTGGCGCCAGGCTATAGGGTGGGGTGGATCGCACCCGGAAAATATCTGGAAGAAATAAAGCGCATGAAGCTGTATCACTGCATTACCACGGCTACTGCACAGCAGGCCGCTATTGCCAGCTTTCTGGCCACTGGCCGTTACGAGCATCACCTGCGTAAGCTAAGGCAAACGCTTCATGCCAACAGTTTGCAGTTTACCCGCGCTGTTGGCGAATACTTTCCACAGGGCACAAAACTCAGCACACCGCAGGGCGGCTTTATACTTTGGGTAGAACTGGATAAGAACGCAGATGGGTATCAGCTATACAAAGAAGCCCTTCAATATAAGATCAGCATTGCACCGGGCAGCATGTTCACGCTGCAGGACCGCTACCGCAATTGCATAAGGTTAAGCTATGGCATGCAGTGGACGCCGGAGATAGAAAGGGCATTGAAAAGATTGGGACTCCTGGCGAAGGAATTGACCAGGTAATTGCTGTTAAATGAACCTGAAGCCAACGTAAGCCTGGATAGTACGCGTCTTCCATGCGTCAGTTGCACTGCCTATGCTTTCTTTGCGCAGGTCGGTAAAGCCCAGCACATAGCGCGCACCTACCAGCATGTGCAGCGGTAACCGTGCTTCAACGCCGACTACGCCAGATACATTGCTGGTGTTGAAGTAGCTTTTCGGGTCGTTCAATGTGCTGTTGCCCGACTTTATAGAAAGCAGGTCGCCAAATTGCGGACCAAGCTGCAGCCACACACGTGGTATTACCCGGTATTCCACCAAAACAGGTACATTCAGATAAAAAGCACGAAAGGTACCTGCCGTTGCAGAGTCGGTAAGATTATATTGGCTTGTATTGAAAAGCGCAGCAACGGAGAGCCCCCATCCATTTTTGGTCAGTTCGCCGAAGGCACCAAATACCACACCCGGTTTGTAAGCCTGCTCCCAGTTATTGCCAGAAAGTTGTTCGAAATTGGCACCCAGCACAAGGCCTGCGTGCACTTTTGGTAATTTACCAACTACGGGCACAGACTGTGCGTTCACACGTGTCGTAAAGATCGCACAGAACAGGGCTATGCAGGCAACGGTGTATTTCATAACCTTCATTTTACAGGGGTGGATAAAACATTATACCAAGACGTTGACCGGAATTATTTTACGTGATACCACTTCTTGATCTTGTAAACCAGGTAAACCTGCGCAGAGCTCGCATACCAGTAATCATTTAAGCCCTTGAATGCAGCATTGTTGATGTCTGACATGCCGGCGGTATAGGTAGCGCCTAATTTCAGCCTGCGTGTAATGTCTTCTTCAATACCCATTATCATAGAGTAATAGCTGGTCTTGAACACTTTGTCTGTATTCCATGCGTTCTTGAATGCATTGCTCTTGTCTGTAACTGATAATATCTGTGTGTACTGGCCACCGAACTCAAAAAGGAAATGCCTGCACGGGCGTACTTCTATCAACAATGGCACATTCACAGATAACGTTGTAAAGTCTGCCTTGGTTACGGTGTCGGCTGAAGATGATTTGGTGTCTGTAAAAGCATAGGAAGCCGCATACATAGAGCTGTAATGCGCCATGCTCGCGGTAGCTTCCAACTTCAGCCCCAGGGTCCTGCCATGTATGCAGATGTATGCTCCGCCCATGCCACCAGGATCGTATGATTGCTTGAATGGAAAGCCACTGATCTGCTCAAAATTACCGCCGGCCTTTATTCCCCAATCAGCAAATGAAGGTATTGCTTTGTCTATATCGGAAATAGGTATTTGTGCATGCGCTGTGATGGCTAAAAGAAGTAGCGCAGAAACCATTGAAAATGAACGGAATCGGAAGATGCTAGTCATGTAATTCAGATATTGGATTAGTGAAGTTGTTAATTAAGTGCTAATGTAGAATAAATTAGGCTTATTCAAAAATATAAAATAGTGTAAATTATATTCAACTTATTATTAGTTGTAAAGATAGAGATTCTCCATGCAATCGCCAAAAAACAATTCCCCTAAAGTGATCAATTTTTAAGCTTTCAGTCAATTTTATTCATTAACTACCAGAAATTGCTCAAAGAAAGGTTTTATACCTTCCAGGAGGGCGTCAAAAAAACGCTCGCCATATTGCAGGTAGTATTCGGCAAAATTCTCCACTCGCTCCTGAAGGTTGTCGCCCGGAAAAAGTTCCTTTTTGAGGCTGCTGATACGTTCTACCTGCACATTCTGTTTCCTTTTTTCGGCCCTCAGCATCTTATGTTGCAACGTAGAGGCCTGTTTGCGCATGCGCGCCAGCACAGCCTCGGCAGATAACGTAAGTGTTGTGTCCACGTTCGTCGCTTTTTCTTTCATATTGTTCAGCACCTTTTCCAGTGCCTCTACATCCGGGTTTAACCGGATGTCGGCGGACGAATGTTCTGTCACATAACGGGAAATAAGGCTGTGCTCGTCCTGGAACAGGTCTGTAACAGAAAGCTGAAGTTCTTTGCGTTTTTTTTCAGCCCTTGTTGAAACCCACAGAGCCGACTGTCGGAGGAAGATGACGGGCAAAAATCCTTTGTAGTGCAGAAACAGGCTCTTCAGTTGCATCCAGTAAGCCACTTCAGCACCTCCACCGATGAACGCTACATCAGGCAATATCGTTTCCTGGAACAAGCCTCTGAGCATAACGTTCGGGCTGAATCGTTCCGGGTGTGCATGCAATTCAGCGACTATCTGCGCCTTGTCCCAAACAATGTCCGTATCCACAACATGCCACTGCTCACCTTTCTTTTCAATGCGCGCCCGTAATCCTTGTGCCAGGTAAAACAGATTGATCTCTCTGGGATGTGCCTGTATTTTGTAATGCTCCCCAAGCTGCTGTATCTGTGCACCGATGATGCGATGTGCATTGCTGTTAAGCAACTCGTCTTCCATTACCGGCACAAATTGTTTTTTGAGTGCGGCGCTATCCGGATCCAGTATCAGCAAGCCATATTTTCCAAAAAGTTCATTCACCAGGTATTGCGTCGCTTTGCCTATTGTATTATGCGCCAGGTAAGCATTGCTGATCATCTCCTGCAGGTGATCACAGGTTTCGCCCGGAGGGCCAAACGTTTTGAATAGCGAGGCCAGCAATGGTTTTAGTGTAGCTGTATCCATCCTGCCAACCGCACCCTGCTGGCCGCCTCCGTCCCATACATACTTGTCGCCACGGAAACGGAATGTGCCCAGCTCCTCAAGGTCGTTATCTTCGCTGCCCATGTAATAGACCGGCACGAAGCGTTTGCCGGGCATCTGTCTGTTCAGCTCATCGGCCATGCTTATGGCGTGCAGTATTTTGTAAATAAAATACAGGTACCCGGTAAGCAGATTGGGCTGGTGCGCAGTGCAAATAGTGAAGGTATTGTCATCAGCCAAAGCTTCCAGATTGGCCTCAGCATTCGGATGCAAAGCCATGCCTGCATACTGGCCGCGCAGTGCAGAAACCAGTAGCGTGCGGTCAACCGGATAGTTTTGCCGGTCCTCAATGGCTTTTTTTACACCCTCAATGTCGTGGCTGTAGTTGAAGAATGGCCGTATATCCTGGGTGTTGCTGAGGTAGTCGGTCACCAGCCGGGAGAAATACCCGGTTTCTGAATACGGCAGATAACAATAGCTATCGGGCACGGAGTTGAGATTTGACGGCTAAGTTAAACAGCCTGTTCTTTAGTTGGCGCACTCTGCGTCATTTTATCTGCCTATGAGCGTTTGCTCATTATCAATAGGAGTTCACAAAAGTATTTCTCCTTCAAATACGCGCACTGCCGGTCCGGTAAGTACCACATCGGTTGCCATTGCCGCGCCGTGCTTGGTAAATGAAACCTGCAGCGTACCGCCCGGAGTATCTATCGCCAGTGCAAAAATACCTGTGGCTGACCTGGAAGATGCGATAGCCGAAGCGACCACGCCGGTGCCGCAGCTCATTGTCTCGTCTTCTACGCCACGCTCATAGGTGCGCACGAACAATTTATTCTCGCCGGTTACCTGCGCGAAGTTCACGTTGATGCCTTTGGGTTGAAATACATCCAGGTTCCGGATGCGCCTGCCCTCGGCTACTACCGGCACTTCCAGGGCATCGGTCACCCAGCTCACATAATGGGGAGACCCGGTGTCTAATATGGTGTATCCGTCACGCTCCTGCATACCCTCCACATCTTTCATGTGCAGGCTCACTAACCCGTCTGCATGTATCGTGGCTTTGTGTGGGCCGTCAATGGCAATAAAATGGGCTTCGTTACTCAACATCCCCAGGAATCGCGCGAAAGCTATTATGCATCTTCCGCCGTTGCCGCACATGGTGCTTTCTCCTCCGTCAGAATTATAATATACCATCCTGAAATCATGCTCGGGTGCATGTTCCAGCAGCATTAGTCCATCGGCGCCGATGCCAAAACGCCGATGGCAAAGATGTGCCACTTGTTCGCTGGTCAGGCGAATATTTCCGTCCCGGTTATCTATCAGTATAAAATCGTTTCCGGTGCCGTGATATTTGTGGAATTTCATTGTGTCAGCCAAGGTTGCGTTCGTACCCGATATCTTCCAGCCAGTTGCCGCTGTCGGCGGCCATTGTCGCCAGCACATCGCAGCGGTTATTACCTGGGTTATCGGCATGTCCCTTCACCCAAACAAATTTCACATTGTGCTTCCGGTAGGCTTTCAGAAATCTATCCCAAAGGTCGGGATTTTTTTTGCCGGCATAGCCTTTTTTCACCCAGCCGAATACCCATTTTTTCTCAACTGCGTTCACTACATACGCGGAGTCGCTGTAAATAGTAATGTCCAGGCCCTCGCGAGTAAGTGATTCCAGGGCGGCGATAACCGCCATCAGTTCCATGCGGTTGTTGGTAGTGAGCCGGTAGCCCTGAGACAGCTCCTTGCGCGTACTGCCCCATTGCATGACCACACCATAGCCGCCAGGCCCAGGGTTGCCACGCGCCGATCCGTCCGTGTAAATGATCAGATGCCCCATCGTCCGGTTCTACTTTTTTACGGCAATAAAATTGAGGCCAAAGAAAAAATATTCACGCCTTAAGCCCTTCTTTTTCTGGATGTTGCGCTCTTGTTCAAGCAATTGTGCCCCGTCCTTCATGCCGTAGTAAAATGGCAGGTAGTAGCGTACATACTGTACCGATGCGTCATCTAAGCGAAAGCCATTTTTTTCAAAAAGCTGGCGCCAGTTGTCCAGGCTGCGGATATTCTCATTGCCTATCAATATATCTTTCTGCAACTTCTCGTCCCAGATGGTAATGATGCGTTTATTGCCGCGGTACTTATACAGCTTCACGCGCTGAATGATATTACTGCCATTTTCCTCTATTGACAATACGCGACCATTGGGCCTCAGGCTGTTATGGAATATTTGCAAGGCATCGTTGATCGGCTCCAGATGGTGCAGTGTATCCTGAACGATGATCAGGTCGTAGGCAGATGCAGGCGGCGGGCTATCAAAAAGATTCTCATATGAGCAGGTAAAAAGCGAGGTGTCGCCATACTGGCTCCAGTATTCCTTACGCTTTTGGATCATGTCATAGTAGAATTCCAGCGTGGTGCCGTGGGTCTTTATGCCATTCAGCGCCAGAAATAAACAGGTAGTGCCATAACCACAGCCACAGTCCCATATAGACATTGCAGCATTGGTAGCGGCATGATCGCGGATGTAGCGCAGACGCTCGAGGAAATAATTTTTGCGGAACTGCAGTGATGATGGCTTGCCCAGGAACTTATAATAGGGCTGCATCTCGGTGTGTACTTCCAACTCCTTAAGCATCAGTTCAAAGAACTGCTCCGGCTGCATCATGTTATAGCGAACGGTTATAATAGTTTTAAAGTCACCAAAAGTAATGCAAACGGCCATAATAAGAGAAGATGAGCCATACGCACGCGTATTTTGCCGAATATGGTACTGGTACCCACGGCATACTGTTGTTCCTGTCGACTAAAATCTAACTAAATTCGTGCAGGCCACATTTCCATTCAGGGCAACTTACTTAGCAGATGAGCCGTGCAGGCTTTCGGCAGTGGAGGGCACCCTGGCTACCATGAAAACAAATGAACTGATAAAATGGCGACAATAGAAGCCCTGGGCCGCTACATCAAGGGTATGCCTGACAGGTGTGCTTATATCACCAATTTCTACCTGACAGGATGCGTGCGTTCTGGTCGGTATTTTTCCTGCATGCTGCAAGGAATGGATTCGCTTTGCTGCGGGCGATTTTTTTGAAATAGCGAACTCCGGACTTTTACTAAAGGAACGCAATACGGAATCGCTCACTTATTGCCGCCCGCACGTTTGGGCGTAGGCTGCAGTGGCCTGCCAGGTGTAGTGAAGTAATGATTGTTGTAAATCGGTTTGCCGGTGTCGTCGGTCAGCACACCCTCTTTTATCGTAAACTCCAGGTGCTCGAAGTCTATTACTCTCGCGCCGTAACCCAGATCGGCCATTGCCGGGAATGCGATATTGATGGTAATGTCGTTTTGTCCCGCGGTTACGGTAAAGCCATTTTCTTCCTTGTTGCGGGCTTCGGCTTCGTCCAGCAGGTATTTAAAGCAATAGCCAACGCATTGGGCTTTTCCGAGGGTAATGCAACCGGCCGAGTCGGTATATGCATAGCCTGCATTGCCCGCCGAATCGCTCACCAGCAGGCGCATGCCCGCAAATGGCTTTCCGAAATAATCTGTTACGGTGAAGTGTACGCTGTCTGGTGCGTAAAACGGTTTGCTGCTCACCTTGCAGGCCGGCCAGGAATCGGTCCGGTCGAAATTGGAAAGCACCAGCCTGTCGCTGTCTATTACCCATTTTCCCTTGGCAATGGCCACGTCGGTTTCGCAAACACCCGAATAAAAATAAACCGAATCATCACTTAGTGTTATCGCCCGCACGCAATTGCCAACAGTGTCGCGGTTGAAGAAGTAGTGCAGGGAATGTGGTTGCTGCGCTACTGAGGGTTGATGGACAGCAAGTAGTAAAAGCAGATAAAAAAGATGTTTCAGTTTCAACATCGCAGGCGCATGGTTTTTTGTGCCGCTGCAATTTAGTCTTAAAAAATTTCTCTGTCTCAGCTTGTTTTCCATATAGACCGGTGCAAAATAAAAATTGAGGTTTTTTTTTGGAAAATGAAAAACCGGGAATGTGTGTGCATCGTAGATAAATGCACAGTGACTATTATCTGCTAAAACTTATTGCACATGAAACTAAAAATAATTAAGAAGGTCGCATTGTGGTCTGCGTCTGTGTTTGCACTCCTGGTTGTTGTGCTCTGTGTACACATTTACATAGTTACCCGGCCCAAAGCGCCCGATGCGCATACCATAGTGATGGCCAGGGTAGATATTCAACAGCATTTAGACAGCAGTGATGCTGATAAAATAACCAGTTGGTTATATGCACAGCCCGGTGTTGACCATGTATTGTGCAATCCGCAAACCAGGATAGTGGTATTTACCTTTTTCCCAGTCCGTAATTCAGCAAATAATATTATTTCCGGTCTGTTGGCTGCCACTAATTATAAGGGCGCGCGCTTCATGCCCAGTGAAGAGGATATGAAGGCGGGGTGTCCGGTGGCTTCTAACTCAATTTCCTATAAAGCATACAGCTTTGTGAAACGACTTTTTTAAACACTAAAAACCAGAACAACAATGAAGAAGGTAAACTTGAAAGGCGCACTTGTGTGCGCGGCGGCAGCTATTGTGGTAGCTACAACATTTATGATGCCCTCGTGCAAAAAGAAAGACAGTAGTGCCACTACTACTACACTGACGCTCTATGATTCGCTGGGTGGCTCAACGATGGTGAAAGACCCTGCGGACACAACGCAGATGATAGAAAAGGGACGCCTGGGTATTCGCAGCGTGGTGGACAGCGCCATCTTTGTTATCGCGGCTGATACGGCCATCAACGGCTATTTTACGGTGCTGCTGGCAGAAGTCACTACAGGCAACCTCTCCGGTTTTACCGCACTATCCAAAAACCTTACAGATTTTTTCTGTGTGGCAACCGGTGCTAAAGACTTTACCTATGCAGGTAAGAGCATGACCGATGCGCACAACCCATCTGCCAACAGCCGCATAAGCATGAAGGTAGATGCCGGAGATTTTAATCAGTTCATTGCCGATGTGGGTGTATCTGCCGGCAAAAATGGCCTCCCATCCTATATCACGGCCCGGCTGGTTACCGTAATGAATTCAGTAATGAGCCAGGTGGTGCAAAGGTAATGTGTGGTTTACGGCTTAAGTGCAAAGCGCAGCCTGTTGAGGCTGCGCTTCTTTTGTTTGCGGTTGTGCGCTATAGTTTAATCTCCTCCGGCATGAACATTGACGCATCTCCGCCATTGCGGATCACATCGCGGACCAGGGTAGATGATATGGTAGAGTAAAGTGGTGAGCAGGTGAGGAATACGGTCTCGATCTCTGGCGCCAGCATGCGGTTCATATCGGCTATCGCTTTTTCATATTCAAAGTCGGCAATGTAGCGAATGCCGCGTAAGATGTAGTTTGCGTCAATTTCTTTGCAATAGTTCACGGTCAGCCCCTCATAGCCATGCACTTCTATCCGGGGCTCGTCATGGAATATCTGCTGTATCCACCCCACCCGCTGTTCAAGGGTGAACATCGGCTGCTTCGACGAATTGATGCCGACGCCGATCACCAGCTTATCGAACAGCGAAACTGTGCGGCGAATAACATCTACGTGGCCCCTGGTAATGGGGTCAAATGTGCCGGGGAATAAACAGATGCGTTGCATGTTATTCAGATGATTGGTTGAAGAAAGTAAATACGGTAGTGCCGTAATTTTTTAAGCGCTGAAAATGAGGATGTCGCTGATAGTCGTTCCTGGGCGTGTGCTCCAGCACAAATATGCCGCCGGGGGCAAGCAGGTTCTTTTCAAAAACATACTTTGGCAGGTCGTCAATATTTTCCAGTGCATAGGGAGGGCCTGCGAAAATGAAGTCATAATGCTCCGTGGTCTGCTTCATGAAGCGGAACACATCGCCGGGTATCACCCTTATCTTATCTTTTATACCCAGTGCAAGCACCGTTTTTTTTATGAAGTCCAGCGTCACACTATCGCGCTCCACCAGGGTAAGGTCGGCTGCGCCCCGCGAGGCCAGCTCATAACTGATGCTGCCGGTTCCCCCAAACAGGTCCAGTGTCTTTATGCCCTCAAGGTCTATCATGTGGTCCAGCATGTTGAACAGGCCTTCCTTGGCCAATTCGGTAGTGGGCCTTGCCGGTATGCGGGGAGGCGGGTTAAAGCGCCTGCCGCCAAATTCACCTCCTACTATGCGCATACGGATAATTGTTGTGCGAGAGAAATTACAGGATCCCATACTGTTTGTATAGGCTTGCCCGCGCCGGTATATATACCATTGAAGTAGCGCGACAGCTCATTTGCAACTGCATATTCAGTGGCACTCATCGTGTTGCAGGCTACATCCAGCCTTGCTGCATTGATATTGTGCTCCTTGCATACCAGTCTTATCTCGTAGGCAAGGTCCTCCGCATTGCTGTACTCAAATACCCGATGCCAGAACAGTTTGTTGTTCTTGTACCAGCTTACGCAGGCTTGCTCGGCTCCTATCATACATTGAAGCGCCTCCCGCTGTCCGTTATAGTCGATCAGTTGGCAGGCAGCAAGGGGCATTATCTCTGCATCAGGGCAATTGATGTTCACCAGCTCGCGCATATATACCGGCACTGCATACACATATCGTGCATACTCATGCTTCAGCTCAAAGTGTTCAATGGTATCGGTTGGTTCTATATAATGGGTAGCACGCAGCCATTTCTCGGCTTCATCGCGATTATAAAGTTCATCAGGTATTACGGTACTTCTTTCTGTGCAGAAGAATACCTTTTTTATTTTTTCCCTGCGGGTCAGCAGGTGTTCCTGGTTAAAGGATTGCTCAAAAAAATCGAGGTCCCATGCCGGCCGGTCGTTCTTATAGGCCATATAATGCAATGCCAGCACCTCGCCCGATGCCGCGAATGCTGCGCCAAGTATTCCCCGCCGGGTAATGACCACTATTACCTGGTCGGTCCAGGCGAGTATGGCATCGTCAGGCCGCGAATGATATACTTGCCTGTAAATATGTGGGTTGTCCGTAGGCATCCGGGGATAAAAGTAGTAAAGAAATGCGGTTGTTGCGATTGGGCAGGCTGCACCCTGCACTATTATAATATGTACCTGCACGCCGGAATGGCTCAGCAGCGTCACGACATTCATTTGTTATTAAGTAAAAAATAATATAAATGCTCGTTTGGGAGAAGATGCCGGAAATTTAATGGTCCGGATATGCACAAAGTTGGCCTTGAAATGCCCTGAAACGCGCTGCAGTTAAGCATTTCAGCTATTGGCAAAATTGTGGATATCTTCCCGCCGGCCTTTGTGCTTGCAGCCCGTTTTTCTCCTACTTTTGACATTGTAATCAACGAGATAAAAGATAGAAATATGGCAGACGATAAACTGAAGGTGCTCAAGCTGGCGATGGATAAGATAGAGAAGGACTATGGAAAGGGTTCTGTGATGATGCTGGGCGAAAAAGGACATGAACCAATAGAAGTGATCAGCACGGGTTCCCTCGGCCTCGATATGGCGCTGGGTGTAGGCGGTTTTCCGCGCGGCCGTATCATTGAAATATATGGCCCTGAATCTTCAGGTAAAACAACTATTGCCATTCATACCATTGCAGAAGCGCAAAAGAAGGGCGGCATCTGCGCAATAATAGATGCAGAACATGCCTTCGATTCCAGCTATGCCCGCAAACTGGGTGTTGATGTGGACAGTCTCATTATCTCTCAGCCCGATTATGGAGAGCAGGCACTGGAAATTGCCGACAGGCTGATATCATCTGGTGCGGTTGATGTAGTAGTTATCGACTCCGTTGCGGCCCTTGTGCCAAAAGGCGAGTTGGAAGGCGAAATGGGTGAGAGCAAAATGGGTCTGCAGGCGCGCCTCATGAGCCAGGCACTCCGCAAGCTTACAGCTACAATAGCACGGACCGGTTGCTGCTGCATATTCATCAACCAGCTCCGCGAGAAGATCGGTGTGATGTTCGGGAACCCCGAAACAACTACCGGCGGTAATGCGCTTAAGTTCTATGCATCTGTGAGGCTAGATATCCGCCGCATCAGCCAGATCAAGGATGGCGACTTGGCCAGCGGTAATCGCACACGTGTAAAAGTGGTAAAGAACAAGGTGGCGCCTCCGTTCCGCCAGGTAGAATTCGATATCATGTTCGGCGAGGGTATCAGTAAAGTAGGAGAGATCATAGATATGGGTGTAGAGCTGGGTATTCTCCAGAAGAGCGGTTCGTGGTATAGCTTTAATGACAGTAAAATAGGACAGGGTCGCGATTCCGTTAAACAGTTCCTGGTCGATAATCCGGAAATGAGCGAGGATATCGAAACAAGGATTCGTGAAGCATTGCAAGTTGTTGCTTAAAATAAATAGTTAGTAAGTACGGGCGGGGATATCCATCTCCGCCCTTTTTTATTGTCTATTTTTATCCCCGATGAAGATAGCGATCATAGGTGGTGGAGCGGCTGGCTGTTTTGCGGCAGCAAATATTCCGCTGGCTGCCGGGCAGGAAGTGACTGTTTTTGAGAAGACGGGCAAGGTGCTGCAAAAGGTGAAGGCCTCGGGCGGCGGCCGCTGCAATGTTACCCATGCGTGCTTCGATGTACCGGTGCTGCTGGAGCGCTACCCGCGTGGGAAGCAGCTATTGCGTAAAAGCCTTTACCGGTTTACACCGCAGGATACCGTTGATTGGTTCGAAAGCAGGGGCATAAAGCTGAAAGCAGAGGCCGATGGCCGCATGTTCCCGGTAACCGACGATTCCCAAACCATCATCGATTGCATCTGGAAAGAGATGATGCAGCAACAGGTGAAGGTATTTTACCACAAGCAGGTGGCAGAGATCGTGAAAGAAAGTGACGGGCTGCTCATCCGTTTTTCTGATACATCCACCTACAAAGCAGATCGCGTACTCATTGCCACAGGTGGCTACCCAAAACCGGAACAATATGACTGGCTTCAAAAACTGGGGCACTCCATCCAGTCGCCGGTGCCGTCATTGTTCACGTTCAATATGCCCAAACACCCCATTATAGAATTGATGGGTGTTTCAGTTGACGCCGCTACTGTAAAGATCCAGGGCACAAAGCTCAGCATCACCGGTCCGTTGCTGATCACGCATTGGGGCATGAGCGGCCCCGCAATACTCAAAACCTCGGCCATTGCTGCCCGCGAGCTGGCCGATCGCAATTACGAGTTCAATATCCTCATCAACTGGCTGAGCGATGAAACCGATGCCGGCCTCAAAGAGCAGTTAGTTGCGCTGCGCAAGGAGCAAGGGAAACAGTTCGTCATCAATAAAAATCCCTTTAGCTTGCCAAAGCGTTTGTGGGAATATATGCTGGCCCAATGCGGCATTACGGAAACCACTCGTTGGGGCGATATGCCTGCCGCTGCACAGAACAAACTGGTGGAGCACCTGCTGCGCGATAACTATGCGGTAAAAGGCAAGACCACCTTTAAAGAGGAATTTGTTACCTGCGGGGGCATTAACCTGGCAGAGGTAGATCCGCAGACCATGCAAAGCAAAGTAGTGCCGGGCTTGTTCTTTGCCGGCGAGATACTGGACGTAGATGGCATTACGGGTGGCTACAACTTCCAGCACGCGTGGAGTAGCGGATTTATAGCTGCGCGGGCTATGAGCACAGCCTGACCACTATTCTCTTTTCTGTTGGCAGATTTGTTTTTCTTTGTGCCGTGCATACAGACGTCATCATTGTCGGGCAGGGTATCTGCGGATCTATTCTTAGCTGGCTGCTGGTAAAGGGCGGCAAGCGTGTAGTGGTCATCGACGAGGCCCGGCCATTTGCGCCGGGTATGGTGGCCAGCGGTCTCATCAATCCTGTAACAGGCATGCGGGTTGCCCGCACCTGGATGGCTGATGAACTACTGCCCGTTGCCGAAGATATCTATCGGCAGATGGAAGCAGATCTGGGCGCACAATTGTATCAGCCATTTGAGTTGCTCGATTTTCATGCCAGCCGTGATGCAAAACATGCCTTTGATGAGCGCATTGCAAAGGGTGCCGCTGATGTCCACAATTATGAGCATGACGAAGAATGGAAAGCGATATTTTCGTTTCATTACGGCATCAGTGCCATTGGGCAATGTGCGGTTGTGGACATGCGTAGCCTGCAGGCGGCGTGCAGGCAAATACTGCAGGAAAAAGGCGCGCTGCTACAGGAACGGTTCGACCATGCACAGTGCATCGTTACTGAAAGCGGCGTCCAATACAAAGAGATAACTGCTGAAAAGATCATTTTCTGCGAAGGCTATTGCGGCATGCAGAACCCATGGTTTGGAAGGCTGCCCTATGCGCTCAATAAAGGCGAGGCACTTATCGTGCGGATACCGGACCTGCCGCGCACGCATATCTTAAAGCAAAGTATGAAGATCGTTCCCTGGGAAGGTAATGACCTGTTCTGGGTAGGCTCGTCTTTCGAATGGACCTATGACAACGTACGGCCCACCGAAAAATTTCTCCTCAAAGCAAAGCAGCAACTGGACTTGTGGCTGAAGCTGCCCTACACCATAGAACACCATTGGGCTGCTGAACGCCCTGCTACTGTGGACCATAAACCATTTGTTGGTTTTCATCCGTTGCACCCGCCCGTGGGCGTGCTCAACGGCATGGGCGCCAAAGGCTGCCTGCAAACGCCTTATTTCGCCAGGGTAATGGCCAACCATATACTGCACGGTGAACCCCTGCATCGCGAAGCCGATGTAGCCCGCTACACCCGCATCCTCTCCCGGTAATGAATTGGCAGCAAATTCAATAACAGCAAAATCGGTATGGCGACTTACACACGCCCAGCTTACTACTTACGACTTTCTACTTACGACTAAATGACTATCTACTAAGTACTATCTACTAAGTACTACATTAAGGTTTTGCCTTTTGCCTTACCTTACCAGTGTCACGTCTCCCTTCATTTCCTGCACCTTATCGTCCAGGTTGCCGCAGTAGAATTTCAGGTAGTAATAATAAGTGCCTAGGTCGCAAGGCACGCCCTTGTAGGTGCCATCCCATGCACCATCCTGGTTGTCCAAGAAGAATACGCGCTCGCCGAAACGATTGTAAATAGAGAACTGAATGATGTGCACATCGCCTTTATACATCAGCCGGTAAACATCGTTATAGCCATCGTTGTTGGGCGAGAACGCATTTGGCAGGTAGGGTGTGCAGCAGTCGTCATAGCCTACTTTATAAGTGCCGCTGTCAGCGCATTTATTAATGTCGGCCACCCATACGGTATAATAGCCGTTAGGCTTGCCGCTCAGGTAAGGAGTAGTTGCGGAGTCAACGTTCCATAAGTACGAGTAAGGTGCAGTGCCGCCGGTTACATTCAGGTGAATGCCTCCGTTCACGTCCAGGCCCACACACTCATTGGGGGTAATGGTCGCTTCTATATTCAACGGCTCTGGTTGCGGCAACAGCACGGTCGTGTCTTTTGCGCAGTCTTTACTGTCCGTTACGGTCAGTGTATAGGTGCCGGTTGTCAACCCGGTAAAAATATCGCTGATGGAATGCGATGCGCCTCCGCTGATACTGTAGGTAAATGGCTGCACACCCCCGCTTGCGGTTATCGTCAGCGAGCCATCTCCATAGCCGGCGCAGGATGGCTCTTTCATGGTCACGCCATTGATAAGAATATGCGGATACCCTGTCAGTATGATGGTGGTATCGGCAAGGCAGCCATTGGCATCCTTTACAAAGAACGTATAGGTGCCTTCCGCCAGCGCGGTGAACGATGATGATGCCTGGTAGGTCACATTGTCCAGGGAATAGCTATAGGGTATCGTGCCGCCGGCTACATGCAGGTTCACGGATCCGTCTTTATATCCCTCGCAGGTGGGGTTTACAGTGTCGGCGCCTGTAAATACAAGTTGGGTGGGCTGCGTCAGGGTAAATGTAGTATCCTTCGTGCAGCCGTGGCTGTCTGTTACATGAATTATTTGAGTGCCGGCGACAAGGCCGGTCAGCACCGGACTTAACTGGAATGATCCCCCATTCGCCGCATATTGGTAGGGTGCTGTGCCGCCGCCTGCCGTCACTGTAACTGTGCCGTCGGCGCCGCCATGGCAAGATATGTTCGTTCCAGTCAGCCCGGTCACATTCAGCACCGCCGGCTGTCCTATCGTGAACACACTGTCGTGCATGCAGCCATGCGTGTCCGCTATCATTACCGAATCCACTCCGGCGGGCAAGCCGCTATAGATGCTCGTGGCAGAGAATGCCCCGCCATCAAAAGCATACGTGTAGGGCGCAGTGCCGCCCGTGCCACCCAATACCACATTGCCATTGCTATAACCATTGCAGGCTGGTTCGGTGATCGCAATAGTTGGCAACAGGTTTGCTGGTTGCGTCACCGTAGCACTCACTGTTCCTGTGCAACCCAGTGCATCTGTTATGTGTATGACATAGCTGCCGGCGGTAAGGCCGGAGAATGTGCCCGAAGTGCCCGAAGTTCCGCTGCCCAATGCATAGCTGTATGGCGATGCCCCGCCAGCGCCTGTTATTGTCAGCGCCCCGTCAGTGTAACCGTAGCAAGTAGTCGGCGTGGTAGTTGCTGTGCCGGATACGGTCAACGAATCGGTTACAGTAAGTGTCGTATCCTTGATGCAGCCGTGTGCATCTTTTATGTGAAACGTATAAGTGCCCGCAGCCAGTGGACTGAATGAGCCGGAAGCACTATAGGCTCCGCTGCCTTGTGCATAGGTATAACCCGGTGTGCCACCGCCTGCAGATAATACGACGTGGCCATTGGCCAGCGTATTGCAGTAGGATGGATGCACTATTGCCGCAGGCACAATGGCCGTTGGTTGTCCTAGCGTCACGGTCGTATCCTTGGTGCAGCCATTAGCATCTTTGATCGAAAGGATGTAACTGCCGGCGGCAAGTGTGGTGAATGTATGAGATGCCCCGTAAGCGCCGGCATTGCAGGCATAGGTATAGCCAGGCGTGCCGCCTGATGTATATATGGTAATGCTGCCATTAGCGCCGCCATTACAAAGCGGCATGGTCATCACTACTGAATCCGCGCTTATGGCTGTGGGCTGAGTGACTGTGATCGTGTCTGAGTAGATGCATCCGTTGTTGTCTTCCACATGCAGGATATGTGACCCTGCCGCCAAACCAGACACTGTAGCTGATGTGCCGTATGTGCCTGCGTCTGCAGCGTATTGATAAGGTGGTGTGCCGCCGGTGGCCGTTATCGCTGCACTGCCTGTGGCAGCACCATTGCAGGCTACGTTGGTTATTGTAGCGCTAATGGTTATAGGTGTAGGCTGCGTTATGGTTACTACAGTATCAAAATAGCAGGCCTCGGGGTCGTGCACGTGAAAGGTATAAGACCCTGCAGGTAAGGTAAATACATCAAACGGGCCAAAGGCGCCGCTGTTATAAGCATAGGTGTATGGTGGCCCATATCCCGAAACGCCACTCACAGTAATGGTCGCATTACCCCCGTTGCACGCCACGGGCGCTATCGACAGCAATCCGTGCAATTGCAGGGAATCGGTCAGCGTGAGCGTAGTGTCCACCATGCAGCCGTGTGCATTCTTTATGTGGAATGTGTAGGTTCCGGCGGCCAGCGCCGTAAAGGTATCGGTGGCCGAATAAGCACCGCTGCCTATTGAATACGTGTAAGGTGCAACGCTGTTGTATGCCGCAACGATCACTGTACCGTTAGCCTCTGTATTGCACAACGGGCTGGTGATATAAATATGATCCAGGATGGGCGATGGGTTGGTTACGGATATGCCCGTGTCTTTTACACAGCCATTTCCGTCAGAGATGTGCACCACATAGGTACCCGCGGCCAGGCTCGTGAAGGTGCCGGAAGAAGAATAAGCTCCGCCCCCAAGTGCATAAGTATAGGGTGCTGCCCCCGATGTGCCGGATACTGTTATGGTACCATCGCTGGAACCAATGCAGGAAGGTTGTGTGATGACAATATTGCCCGACGGAAGCGGCGGTGATGCTATTGTGAGGGTAGTGTCTTTGTAACAATTGACTGAGTTGTAAACACGTATGGTATACGTGCCAGGTAGCAGGCTGTCGTTGATAGTCCCGGTTACACCCGAAAACGAACTCACGGTAGTTGCCCCGGAGAGCACGTTCACCAGCCAGGGCGTGGATCCACCTCCCGGTGTAATGCTGATGTATGCCTTTCGTGTACAAGTAGCCGGGCTGATCACCGCCACGGCATCGGTGGGCGACGGAAGGATGGTCACCGTATAGGCAATGGTCTGCTGTGCGGTTAGCGGGCAGCCGTTATCCTGGTATGAGATATAGAACGTGTAGTTGCCCGGTGCAATGCCCGTAGTGTTCCATGAAAACGTACCCAGCGGCGCGGTAGATCCATTGCCGGTAATATTGAATGTTGCGCCGGTGGGCAGGCCGGTAGCCGTCATGGTAATACTGTCTCCCTCTGCATCGGTTGGGTTGAGTGCAAAAGAGAAAAGGCCTGCTGAGGCGCATACGTTCACCTGTGTGCCACTTACGATCGTTCCTGCCGAAAGCGAACTCACAGATCCTGTTGGCGCGGTGTTGGAGCAGGGGCTGAGCACCACGATCGTCATTTCGCGTTGGCTCGTGCCTTTCAGTACTCCCGCCCGGTATTCTTCCACATTGAACACCACCAGCGATCGCTGGGTGACATTCGGTGTAAATGCCAATTGTCCTGTGCTGCTGTTAAATGAGAATGTACCTGCTGTCACGGCGAGCGGTGCTGTGGCCGAGTAGGGCGAGATATAAGAAACACTGCTTCCCGTGCTTGCATCTATTCCCGGCACAAGTGCAAAGGCCAGGCTGTCCCCTTCCGGATCTACCGCTCCCGGGTTATAGTTGGAAGCAGAATTGATACAGAAGAATGGTGTTGGTATGGATGTATAAACTGAGTTGGAGTTAGCAGAGCCCACATTGTTCAGTGTATCCACAAGTTGGATGATCGTTGTGCCCGGTGAGTTAATGTTCGTGATCGTGGAGCTGCGGCCTGCTGTGGTGGAGCCTCCCATAGTGCCTGTAAAAAGGAACCGGTACACAGATGAAGTTCCCGGCAGTGTCACGTTTCCGGTGTACACAAACTTCTTGATGCCCGGCAAAGGATTGGTAAGGCTGGTGCATTGCGTGTTTGCGGCTTGTGATGGGCACACTGGCGTTACTTCAATGCCGTTGGTAGGTGGTTGCACCGTTAGCGTTGTGGTGCTCAGGTAAGTGTTACCATTGTATATATCTATGGATGGCGTTGCAGTTGACAAGGTGTAGAATACCGAACTTGAGCAATCGCCATAAACTACCAGGTGTATGGTATATGTGTTGCCGCCGACGTGGGTATAATAAAGGTCGATGCCAAATATGTGCGACGCTGAAGCGCTCACCGAGCAAAGAAGCAAAATGCCGAGGATGATGGACCGGTACCCGCGAAGTAAGGTTTGACGCATATAATGCCTTGTCAGTTAATTGGTTAAGGGTTCTTATAATAAAGCGAGCCGGTTGTTATTTACAAATATAGATTTTTCTATCAAATAATTCTTCCATTGTGATAAATCTGCGAAATGTGTAAGCAGAAAAACATTAACATTTTTCTATTGTCCCGTAAAATATGTATGGTATAAAAGTTGCTACTTTTACATTGTTGTCTCCAAAATGCTACCAAAACTTGCAATAAGGTTTTTTTTCATGCTGGCGCTGCTTGTCCGGGCCGGCAATGGCGATACCATTGCATGTGGGCGCACCTCTCTTCTATATGAGAATGACACCGTGACCATTACTGATCAGTCGTCGTCTTCCATAGTCAACAGCAAGACCGTGTTTACAGACCGGTCTTTTTCGCTCGTCAACTTCATGAAGGACAAGGTACGCTACATGGGCAGTGATTGTAGTTTCAACAATGTGCTGTCTTTCCAGTGCCGTATTTCCCCGGTTTATACCAGCAATCCTTCCGCCGGTCATTACCGGTCATTTACTGCAAGTCATTCCGTTTACTCATTCAAGCTGCGCGGGCCACCAGCCCTCGCTTAGGCACAGCGCCTCTGGGGTCCTCCGGTCCTTTTCAGTCTTATTGCTCAATGCCGTCTGCAGCATGCCGTCATAGCATGTCTGCTACTGCAAATTCAAAAGCTTGATATGAGATATCTTATTATTACATGCCTGCTGGCTATGGCTTCGTCCGCCATGGCAGGGGTGCCAGACTCCGTGGTCGCAGAAAAGAGCGTCCAGGAGCAGATACTGGGCGAGATAAGGGCTAACCTTGATGTCAAGAGTCGGGCTTTCGACTCAACCATCGGCAAGCTCGATAACCGGGTGGGGCGTATAGACAGCCTCATTCGTACTACGGGAAATCCGAAGGAGCGAATAGACAAGCTGGTGGAAAGGGTGCAGATACTGGAGCAAAAGCAGAAGGCACTCGAAGAAAATGAGCTGGCTGTTTATGAAGCCAACTATCAGTCGGCAATGATCAACCTGGTATCGATGGACAGAGAGATCAAGCCGCTCATTCTCTTTCATACGACCCGCGAGTTCTTTAATTCGCTCACCGCAACTTCCGATCCGGATAACTATCGCGATTTTACCGCGGGCTACCAGCACTTCAAAGAGTATGTCGATAAGTTCAAAGACTACAGCGCCACGCTTAAAGCCATCAGCGGGGTAGTGAATGCCACGGGCACAGAAAGCGCGTCCATACCTATTGTGGGTGCATATTCGCAGCTCATGTTTTCAGGAATGGCCGAGTATGTGAATACGATCGGTCATAAAAAACGGGATCTGAAAATTGAAGCAGAAAAAATGTTCGCGGTCACTGCGTCGCTCAGCCAGTTCACTTCGGATAAGAACCTGGTGGAGAACGAGTGGGAGGGCATCACAGAGTCGCTGCAGGAGATGCAGGTGTATTACGATACGGTGATGAACCGAAACCTTCGTATGCTGGGTATAGATCGTGCCGATGTTACCGCCGGATTCTCGCGCCAGAGCGATGCCGGCAAGCGCTATCAATACCTGACGATGCTTCGCCAGCGTGCCGCTGACTATGTGCAGCAACTGAAAAAGGATGATCCCAAAAACTGGAAGGAATCGATCTACTATCAGCTGATGGATGCACAGTCGAGCAAGGTCCGCTATGGCGAGATCACCAATCGCATCCTGCACCACATCAACAAATATTCCGCACTTATTGCCAGGTATAAGGACAACAAGGAGATCGGCGAACACGTGGCCCGGCTGCAGGAAAAACTGGATCAGCTCAAAGCGACATTCGACGACACATTCGAACCGGCACAGTATGTGCATGCAGCTACACAGATGTACAAGGTGATGTGATCGCCCTGCACTAAAATCTATTTATTTAAAACCTCAATCAAAAAACAAAATGAACAATCAAACAGGCGGAACTTCCCGTGCTATTTACCTCCCGGTGGGCAAAGCCCTCAGGTTTTTTAATGTACTTGCCATAATTGCGTTCTCGGTGTTGATATTCTCGTGCAAAAGTAACAGCGATCAGTCGCAGCAGCCTGCCGCGCAGCACGCAGATACCACAGCAGCGGCATTGCAAAGCATGACCGAGCAATATAATGCCACCAAAATGCAACTGGACCAGGTGCTGACGCAGAAAAATGTCGCCGACAGCCAGTTGAGCTACAGGAACGCGGAGATAGCTAAGCTCACCGGAGAAGTGAACAAGCTGAAGAAAAATAATCGCGCTCTTTCCTCGAAGTTGAAGAAGGACAACAATTTGCTGGCATCGCTCCGCGACGAAATGAACGACAAGGCACGCTCCTTCGCTGAGCGCATCGGCTTGCTGGAAGCGGACAAGAGCAACCTTTCCCGCCAACGCGATTCTTTGATGACCAGGTATAACGACCTCAAAGCGCTGGGGTCAGTGCTGCACGCATCCAACATCAGGCTGGCGGCATTGCACCTCAAGCACCATGGTAAAAAGGAGAAGAAGACCGGCAGGGCAAGGAAGACAGATGTACTGCGCGTTTACTTCGATATAGACGAGAACCGGATAGCCGAAGACGGAAACAAAGAGCTATACCTGGTGATCAAAGATCCGCAAGGCAATCTGCTGGCTAAGAACAACGGCACGTCTGCAATGATGAATCTGCATGGCGGTGATGCCACGAAGTACACCATGGAAAAGCAGATATTCCTGAAACAAAATCAGCCGGTTGACAACCTTACTGCCGACTGGACGCAAGATGACGACTATAAGAAGGGAGCATATAGCATTGCTATCTATAACGGCGGCTACAAGATCGGTGGCGGCCAGGTAGTGCTCAATTAAGATTTTTTGTTTGTTGGTGATTTAGAACACGGGGCGGCAATTTTTTGCCTTGCCCCTTTTTTCGTCATTGCGAGGCCCTTGCGCAGCATGGAACGAAGCAACCCCGCTCCCGCTCTCACACGCGCTCCCCAGATGTCACGGGTCGAAGGATTTCCTTTGTCCTCCCCTCAAAGGAAGCATTTGCTTTCGATTCTAAATTGCTGTATTGTCCATTGAGTAATTGAGCCATTAAGCCATTGAGCCATTATTAAAATGGTTCCACACCACCCTTGCTTTCGATGCCCCGATCACCCTTGTCAGCTCGCGTTCGGTAAGCGTTTTTATGTTCTTCACTGAGCGGAATTCCTTCAGCAGTTCGTTGGCGGTCTTTTCGCCAATGCCGGGTATGTCTTCCAGCTCATTCTTAATGGTGCCCTTGCTGCGCGTCTCCCTGTGGAACGTAATGCCGAACCGGTGTACCTCATCGCGGATGCGGCGTATAAGCAGGTGTGCAGGATTGTCATAAGGTAATTGCAGCGGCTCGCTGTCGCCGGGGAAAAACAGGGACTCTTCACGCTTGGCCAGGCCCACAATGGCCATCCTTCCGGTCAGCCCCAGTTTTTCAATGCTTTCAAGCGCTGCGCCCAGTTGTCCCTTGCCGCCATCTATGATCACCAGTTGCGGCAATGGTTGCTTTTCGTCGGAAAGTCTTTTGTAGCGGCGGTAAACGATCTCGCTCATAGACGCGAAATCGTTGATGCCTTCCACCGTTTTTATGTGAAAATGCCGGTAATCTTTTTTTGACGGCACACCGTTCTTAAAGCACACCATGGCCGCTACCGGGTAGGCGCCCTGGAAGTTGGAGTTATCGAAGCATTCTATGTGCACCGGCAGCTCGGTCAGCCGCAGGCTTTCCTGCATTTCTTCCAGCACGCTGGTTGCATCATCTTTCAGGTTCTGCTCCAGCATCAGTGTGCCCTTACGTCGCATCTCCTGCATAAATATGGCGCCGTTCTTTTCGCTCAGGTCCAGCAATTGTTTTTTATCGCCAGCCTTTGGCACAGTTACCTTGATGGTCTCATCTGCCATATCTATTCCCACCGGCACTATCACCTCATTGGCATTGCTGCCAAACGTCTCCCGCAGGTTGTCCATCGCCAGCGACAATACATCGGCTTCCTGCTCATCCACTTTCTTCTCTATCTGTATGGTCTGGCTGTGTATCACGCTACCGTTGCTTACCATCATGTAGTTCACATAAAAATGGTGTTCGTCCCCCAGTATTGTGGCCACATCCACATTGTTCAGCCGCGGGTTCACTACGGTCGAGCGGCTCTCATAGTGTTGCAGTAGCTCTATCTTGTTCTTGATCACCTGGGCCTTTTCAAATTGCATGTTCTGTGCAAAGCCGTTCATGTCGTCTTTCAGGTGGCGGATCACATCGCCTATATTGCCTTTCAGCACATGCCGCACCTGTTGCAGGTTGTCCTTGTATTCCGTTTCTGTCTGCAGGCCCGCGCACGGCCCCTTGCAATTGCCTAAGTGATATTCCAGGCACACTTTGTATTTCCCTTTTGCTATGTTGCCTGGTGCCAGGTTCAGGTTGCAGGTGCGCAGGGGTATGCTCTGTTTCACCAGTTGCAGCAGTTCTTTCACTTTGCCAAGCCCGGTAAATGGACCCAGGTATTCCGACCCGTCACGGATCACCCTGCGTGTAAGGAATACCCTCGGGAAATGCTCTTTCTTGATGACGATGTACGGATAGGTCTTGTCATCTTTCAGCGTGATGTTGAACTTGGGCTGGTAATGTTTGATCAGAGAATTTTCAAGCAGAAAGGCATCATGCTCGTTGTTGGTAACGGTAAATTCTATGTTGTATATCAGCGATACAAGCTTGCGGGTCTTGTAATTGTCAACCGTTTTGTTGAAGTAGGAACTTACGCGTTTGCGCAGGTCTTTGGCCTTGCCCACATAAAGCAACTCGTTCTGCGCATCATAGTATTTGTAACACCCCGGTTGGTGGGGTATCGTCTGCATGATCCCGCTGAATTCTTCCCTCGTCATTGTCTTCCTTCAAAAAAAGGTCTTAGCCCTTAACGTCATACTCTATGACGGTGTGCGTCTTTTTGCCGACGAGCGGATTTTCATCCTGTTGTATCTGAATGATGGACATGGGCGCGTAGAAAAGTTTCTGGTGCACATCTTTCAGTAAAGAATGCTCGTCCGTTTCTATATATAGTCCGCGTACTTTGTTGGTGGCAAGGTCGGTTGTTATCAGCAGTTTCTGGGTATAAGCATTCTTGTCATACGCTATATACATATAGTCGTGCGTGTTGTCGGTATTGTCATCAAACTGGGTGAACTTATACTTGCCGAGAAACGAGTGGGTGCCAATATCAGCCTTAAGAAAGGTATTCACAATAAAGTCCCAGTCCATCTTGCGGATGTTCATTATGGCTGTATCAGTTACTTTACCGTCAACTGTGGTTTTCTTTTCAAACACGTTTGTGGCCAGCGCATAGTTGGAATATTCGTCCAGTGCAAAATGCTTCAACGAAAAATACGTGTCTTTTTCGTTGGCATACAGATCCGGTTCATTTTCCTTGCAGGAAGCAAAGACAACCGTTATAGCTACGATGAAAGCGGCAATGATTTGTTTACTCACGCGGTAAAAATAATGAAAAAATGCAGGCTTTGCCGTTGCTAATTCAGTTGCGGGTCAGTTGGCATATTGGCAATAAAGCCATACTCCTTGCCCAGGCGGCTCACCGCTTTCTTCCATACCTGGTGTGCATCCGTGCGAAAGATCAGGTCTTCGGTCGCATTTCCTACCAGCCAGGTGTCTTCCTTCATTTCCTTTTCCAGTTGCCCGGCGCTCCAGCCGGAGTAGCCGAGGAACAGCCGCACCTCGTCTTCGCGATACGCTCCGTTGCGAACCAGGTCCTGGAGCACTTCGTAAGATCCGCCCCAGTGTATATCTCCGTAAACCTGCATTCCGCCAAGTTTCTCGGGTATGCGATGCAGTATGTGCAGCGTGGATGGCTGAACCGGGCCTCCGGTATTTACGGCTATCGGCGGCATATAGGGTTCCATTTCCGCTACAAGGTCGCCAAGTGTAACATTGGCGGGTTGGTTAAGTACAAAGCCCACTGTGCCCTCCTCTCCGTGTTCGCACAGCAGCACCACCGACCTCGAAAAATTCGGATCATTGAGAAAGGGCGCTGCTATCAGCATCTTTCCTTTCGTTGGCGGTGTCGTTCCAGATCGTGTTTCCAGGCCAAAGATGTTCATACCAGTAAATCTAAAAAACCGGCACCGCATTTCAAAGCGGTTCAAATTGCAATAACATTATTTTGTTTATGCGATAACAAATTCCTTACATTTTGCCGGGTGAAGCACCTTAGGGCAAATGGCTAACTTTGGCCAATGAAAAGATGGGTATACATTTTTGTTTCGCTGTTATCGGCATTCGCGGCGGGTGCAGCACCTGGCGATGGAGACAAGTCCCTGCTTTGGGAGATCAGCGGTAACGGGCTCGCAAAACCTTCCTATCTCTTTGGGACCATACACGTTATTTGTGCCGGCGACTATCTGTGGACAAAGCCCATGGAACGCAGCCTCGCCGCTGCCGGTAAGGTTTGTTTCGAAATGAAGCTGGACGACCCTGCATTGCTGGCCGACGCGGCCAAAAGTTTCATGGACACCACTGGCAAGCGGATAAAAGATTATTATACTCCCCAGCAATATCAGTTCCTTAAGAAATTCATGAAGGATTCCCTCGGCATGGACATATTTCTTTACCAGTCCATGAAACCCATCGCGTTGCAATCCATGCTGGAGGTAAAATCGTCGGGCTGTAAAGACCAGGTGGCGTATGAAGAGAAGATCATGGGCTCTGCCAAAGAGCAGGGAAAGGAAGTGCTGGGGCTCGAAGCGCTCTCTGAACAGACAGATGCCCTGGCCAGTATGCCAGATGATTCTGTGGCACAGGAGCTATTGCGGGACATGCATGATCTTACTAAAGGCCGGCAGGAATTTCAGCAGTTGGTGCATGCATATCTGCAGCAGGATCTGCCGAAGCTCTACGACTTGCTTAATGTCCCTGGCGACAATTCCATGGATATGACCGTACTCCTCGACGACCGCAATAAAAGATGGATACCCCGCATGGGAAAAATGATGCAGGAATCTTCTGTATTCTTTGCGGTTGGTGCAGGCCACCTTTGGGGTACTAATGGCGTCATTAGTTTGCTGAGGAAGTCGGGTTATACCGTTGAGCCGCTGAAAAATTGATCTTACCTTATCTGGATCTTCAGGTTGTCCAGCGTGCGCACCACACATTCCGGGCAGGTGGCCTTTATGTCGGTAAATTCTATGTAGGTGCCGGGGGCGGCATCTTTTATGGCCTGCAATATATCAACCGGTATCTTATTGCCCAGTACAGGGCGCGTAAGCTCCAGTTTCGGGTCTTTCATCCTGAAGACGAACTGTTTTATCCGGTAAGGATAACAATAGAAAGAATTAGGGAAGACCACTTTAAGCTCCTGTTGGTCCAGCAGTGTTTTCCGGGGGTGTTGATTGCCCGTAAGTTTCCCCAACTGAGCCTGTGGCGTTGGTATCACATCGCCGTAGCAATTCAAGGTTTTCAATACTTTTTTTGTCCGGGCGTCCAGTATGGCCAGCCGCATCTTCTTAGCGCCTGTGGTATAAGGCATGGCCATCGCCGAGATCGTGTCGCCCTTTATGTCCGGTTTAGCTATCTTCAGGGTGTTGTCAAGGCTTTTCAGCATTATGGAAGATGCCTTCCATCCCTTGCAGTAAACCTGTATCACATTATTGCCTCCCTCAAACAGCACCAGAGTGTCCGCCTTCGAGCAATATTTGTTCCATACTTTAATACTGTCCTGCTGCGCCAGTGCGGCGCCGGCACAAACAAGGTTCACCAGTAGCAGTAAAAACCGTCTCATACAACGAAAGCAAAATACAGATTTTTCCGCAAACGCCACCTGCGCGACTGTGCAGGCATAAGCGTTCCCCCTGCCCTTCACGGAGAGGGCTAGGGAGAGGGTTTTAATGCAAAATGTATCACCAGGTAAGCCGCGATGCAGATCAGCAACACCAGCCCTATAGCTATCCACGTCACCTGCATGGCGCCGCTCAATTTGTCTTTTTTCTTTCTGCGCGCCACCTTGCGTTTCAGGTCATGGTCCAGCCGGTGCACCACGTTCCTGGTCTCCGTCGGGGATATTTGTTTCAGTCCCTCAATGGCATCACTCTCCATGCCTTCGTCACTCAGCCACAGCTCCACTTCATGCTGTTCGGCTGCAGTAAGGTGTCCTTCCAGGTAGGCCATCAGCTTACCCTCGTCCAGTGGCTGCCGCTTGTCATCTGCCGGTATGTGTTTCTGCCCGCTCATTGCCCTTTGCCCGTTTTTTTCAGCATGATGTTCTTCAGGTTGCGCTTGCCGTTTTGTATAAAACTTTTCACCTGCATAAAGGTATAGCCCGTGCGTTGTATAATTTGGTCATAGCTGCATTTCTGCAGGTAAAATAGCTTTATGGTTGTCTGCTGCTCCTCGCTAAGTTCATCCAGAGCATCTTCCAGCCTTTGCAGGGTTTCCTCATGCAGCCACAGGCCCGCCTCGTCGGTTTCCGTGCTGTGCAGCTGGTTCAGTGCCTGGTCATCGGTGGTCCGGGTTCTGTCGCGCAGTTGCTGCAGGCAGTGGTTGCGGGTAAGTATATATAGCCATCCTTTGAAATTGCCGATCTCCTCCCTCGGCATTGCAGTCAGGCACTTCAGAAAAACCTGCTGCACTGCGTCTTCGGCCAGTGCTCTGTCTTTAAGGTATTTAAGAGACACACCCAGCAGCAGGGTAGTATAGCGGCTCAGCAGCTTTCCCAGCCATTCTGTGTCGCCTGTGCGGCGCCACTCGGCCAGTAATGCCTCATCTGTCCATTGCTGTGTGTTTCCTGCCAATGTGGTCGCGGGGGTTACATCGCTCTATTAAAGATGAAGATAATGTCGTTTTCCATAAATATTCCGCGTAATGCCAATTATTGTAATTCGCCTTTATATGATGCCGGGCGCTTCCGCATTATCGCTTCTCTTTCAGATTATTGACCCGCAAAGTGGCTGTCAATATTTTTTGCGCAAAATTTGTACTTTGTAGAAAATTATCACTATCATTGTACGGTTTTTACGATTGTACTAAAACTAATTTAATCTAAATTGCCTATTATGAAAAGAATGAAGCTACTCTTCACACTTGCATTACCTGTACTTCTTTATCAGAATGCACAGGCTCAAACCGGTTCCCGCCTGGTTGCCAAAGCGGACTGGCACAATGACGGGGCTATTTTCCAGCCTACCGACACTGCTGTCTATATGTATTCTGGCACTCGCGGCGGCGATCTTCATCATACAATGAAGTTTGACACTGCAAGGACTTGGGGATATCACAATGACGGCACTGGCTTCGTTGATTCTACAAACACTATCGAAACTTTCGATGCCAACAACATGCTTACTAGTGTCACAAACCAGACTTGGAATGGCACATCTTGGACGAATGTTAGCAAGTCGCTTTATTTTTACACTGGAACCCAGCTTACTACTCTGGTTTATCAAGCTTGGGAGGTTTCAAATTGGATAAACATCTCTAATGACGTTTATTCTTATGATCCTTCAGGCCGCCTTACACAGGATGTGTATGGCATCTGGAATTCTCTGACTGCTGCATTCACTTCCAGCAGCGAGTGGACTTATTTCTATGATGGTTCAGGCAATATGATTCAGAAAAATCAGCTGACGATTTCAGGATCCACGTATACTAACGTAAGTCAGGAAAGTATTACATATAATTCCGCTAACGAGATTACTTCTGATACATACAGCCAATGGAACGGTGTATCTTATGTGCCAAGCTACATGAATGCTTACACTTATGACACTGTAGGCGACCGCCTCACTGCTCAGTATTCAACTTATAATATGTCTAGTTCTGCATGGGATAACGTGACACTGAAAACTTACAGCGCTTTCAGCAATATGATGCCAGGTGCGGAGCTTGACCAAACTTGGGATACAACTGGTGGTGGTAGCTGGGTAAATGTTAAAGAGTATACTTATACTTATAACACCAGCAACCAGCTTATTAACTCTGTTGGTGAATCATTTAATCCTGCCGGATTCCCTGAATTCGCTAACGGCGACCCTATGAGCAACTACTACTATGAGTCTTATTCTACAACTGCAGTTCAGAATGTAGTAGCTAATGGCTCTGTAAGCATTTTCCCTAACCCAGCTCAGGATGCTATCAACATCAACCTGAAATGGAACCAGGCTCAGTCTTTCACTATCGCAGTGTTCGACATGTCTGGCCGCATGATGAGCCTTACTTCTGTACCTGCTACTGCACAGTACAGCACTATGCTCAACGTAAACACCCTGCCTGCAGGCAATTACATCATCAAGATCAACGGTCAGAATGGCCAGATCACTCAGCAGGTGGTAGTAGCTCACTAAGATTAGTACAATATCGAAAATATAAACCTCCGGTTCCCCGGAGGTTTTTTTATGCCATTAAGCCAGCTACAAACGCGCACTTTCAGGTTTTCACTTTTGCCTTTTGCCTTAGTGGGAGGGTTGCATAGCTGCGCAGTTTATATGCTCGTTAAAACTATTCCAAAGTTTGCATATAATTTTCGTCGGTAAGGGGTGATTTCCTGATTTTTTACTTAGTTTGTCGTCGCATGCAATGGTTATTTTGGTTAGTGGCGGTGGCACTGTCTGCCGGCGCCGCGTGGTGGGTATTCAGAGCCGATAAAAAACGTGCCGTTCCTTATCCGGCAGCTACAGCAACGCTGCGCGGGCTGTTGGTTTTTTTTACGGCATTGCTCGTCCTTGTGCCATCGCTGGTCATCACCCGTAACAATACTGAAAAGCCGGTTGTGGTGCTGCTGCAGGACGACTCCCGTTCCATTGCTGCGGCCCTGGGCAAGGACAGCGCCGCATACCAGGCAAATGCAACCCGGCTGGCGCAGCAGCTTTCATCCGATTATAAGGTGGTGCAATGGGGCTTTGGCAGCACCGTGCACAGCGACAATATCTTTCACTACGATCAGCCTGCCACCGATATATCAGCCGCGCTGGAGCGCGTGCAGGAATATTACGGCACCCAGAACCTTGGAGCTGTGATACTGGCCTCAGATGGCATGTTCAACCAGGGCACGAACCCCATGTATGGCCAGGGTGGCTTTAACGCTGCAGTATATACTGTGGGCATAGGCGACAGCGCAGTGCAAAAGGACATCCGTATCACACAGGTGTATGCGAATAAGGTGGTGTCGCTCAATAGCACGTTTGAAGTGCGCGCAGATGTTGTTGCTGCCCTTTGCAAAGGCTTTAGCGCAGGTGTGACGCTGAAAGAAGGCGACAAGGTGCTGGGTACGTCTCCGCTCAATATTAGCTCCGACAGGTATGACGGCTCAGTGGCCTTCACAATAAAGGCGGAGCAGGAGGGGCTGCATCACTATGTGCTTTCCGTGCCGGCCGCAGATGGCGAGCAGAATACTGCCAATAACCGCCGCGACCTCTTCGTCAATGTTACTGACGAGAAGAAGAATGTGCTTATCGCTTCTGCGTCTCCGCACCCGGATGTGTTTGCGCTGAAGGATGCCCTTTCCGGTATAGAGACCTTCCGTGTTACCACTTGTACCGCCGACAATTTTCCGGCATCGCTCGATAAGTATGATGTCATCATCCTGCACGGGCTGCCTTCTGTTCGCTCGGACATAGCGGCCCGCCTGGTGGAAGCGCACAAGCCGGTATGGCTTATTGTCACCAATCAATCGTCTGTGCAGGCACTCAATAAATTGCAGCCGGCATTGCATGTCACTTTCCAGGCGGCAGCACAGCACGATGTGCAGCCTGCGCTCAACACAGCTTTCAACACATTTACCCTGCCACAGCAGGTGCAGTCCATCACCGACAAAATGCCGCCGCTGAATGTGGCAGCAACCATGCAGTTACTGCCCGGCGCGGGAGTATTGTTCCAGCAGAAAAATAACCCCGGCGAGGCCATGTGGATGCTGGGCCATGGCAGCGAGCCATTTGCAGTGCTGGGTGGCGAAGGCATCTGGCGCTGGCGGCTATATGAGTTCAAGACCACTGGCGGCCATGCCGTTATAGATGAGTGTATCCGCCAAACGGTATCGTTTCTTTCTGCCAACAACAAGGAGCGCCAGTTCTCTGTTGTGCTGCCGAAATATGTGTGGAGCGACCAGGAGCCCATAGCGCTCAATGCCTACCTGCTCAATGCCAACAATGAGCAGATCAATACGCCTGATGCCTCCATTACCATCACGGACAGCGCCGGCCACAAACACGAGTATTCGCTGGAGCGCTCCGGCAATGCCTACAGCCTGAATATAGGTATATGGGCCGGTGGCAATTACAGCTTCTCAGCACGCACAAAATATAATGACAAAGACCTGTCAGCTTCCGGGAATTTTGTGGTGGAAAGCACGCCACTGGAGCTGATGCAGCAGGGTGCAGACTATGCGCTGTTGTATGGGCTGGCTCACAAATATGGGGGCAGCTTTGTTCCTGCATCAGCCATCACTTCGCTGGCAGACAGCATCCGCCACAACCAGCATATAAAGCCATTGATCCGTACCAGCCAGGAGTCTGTTCCGTTCATTGACCGCAAGTGGTATTTTTTCCTCATACTGCTGGTAGCGGTGGCAGAGTGGCTGCTGCGCAAATACTGGCTCGCGCAGTAGTTTTTCAGAGCATTTCATGAATGTGAATTACTTGTCATTTGCCGCTCACTTTTTTGTTGAAGGGTAAGGAAATTATGTACCTAATGTGTTATATTTGTTGACATAATAAATTTTTATAACCGGATTCTTTAATCAACCCCTTGTATGAAGATCCCTTATTCCCTGCGGGAAGCAGAAGCCATCTGCGGCGAGCTGCAACACCTTGTAGGTTCATTCTCTGAGCATATGCGGGCACGTATTGAGAACGTTGTCGTGTCTCCGTATGACCAGCACAATAAGCAGCGCTTTTTTATGTATTACCATTTGCTGCACGGCGATGCGTCTGCAGCACTGCAACACGAATATAAAGGGCTGCTTTTTGATGTGGTAGTAGTGGCGCGCGATGAACACGGTCAATACCATTTTGAGGATGCACATCCGGTATTCAGTTCGTGCGACAGCCGTGCGGAGCGGATACGCTGCGCCCTCAGTTCCGACCGCTCAACTCCCTCTTATCTTTAACTCAGCGCCGCGTTTCTGGCATGGTTTTTTTGTGGTGGTGGCGTCACCGCTCACTTAGTTGCGTTTCGGGCTTTATGAGCCCGACCGATGCCTGTGCTGCATTGCGCTATAAGTGATAAATTTGTGCAGCACCATGAATACTGAAGTAAAGATATTGCTGGCCGATGACGACCCGGAGGATCGTATGATCATGGCCGACACTTTCCGTGAACTGGCACTTTCCCATGTTATCCATTTTGTGGAGAACGGCGAGAGCACGCTGGCTTATCTGGAGGCCATCCGCAATAGTTCCATTCTGCCATCGCTCATAATACTGGACCTGAATATGCCGCGCATGAATGGCACACAAACCCTGAAGTGGCTAAAGGCCAATGACCGTTACCGACACATTCCCGTCATCATATTCTCCACTTCGGTGAATGTGATAGAAATGGAAGAGTGTATGAAAACGGGCGCCGCATCATACATCGTTAAACCGGTAACTTACAAGGAGTGCCTGGATACCGCACAAGCGTTTTACGACTTTAGCCTGAAAACAAAGGCTGCCGGTAGCCGGAAATAAATAAGGAGTGGAAAATTTTTGGGGAGATGATGCAAGGTGCATCACCTCCCCTTTTTTTATGCCGTCATTTTGTAGCTGGGGGCCGCAAAATGTAATTGCTTCAGCGTTTTCTGTATGTGGCGCTTCACCACATTGTTGCGCGACAGCGCGAAGGTGGCGCTCAGAAAGGTTTGCAGATCGGCCTGCAGGGGGCTTTCCAGTATGCGCCTTGCTTTGTCTTTTCTCAAGTATATTACTTCCCTGTTTGTCATGTTTTAGTGTTTTATATTTCATAGATTACAAAAGGCGTGCCAATCCGTAAAAATTTTTTTCTGCGGGCGGCAGCGTGTGCTTACTTTAGCATTTCGCAAACAATACCTGCGGCTTTATTATGGAAATGATGAACAATGCTGTAAGCTGGTTTGAGATACCGGTGACCGACTTTGAGCGTGCCCGCCAATTTTACAGTGCTATCTATGACTTTGAAATGCCAGAGGTGCAGGTGGGCCCGGTGAAGATGGGCATTTTTCTGCATCGCCGCGAGCAGGGCGGCATTGGCGGCGCCATTGTTTGCGGCGAGTCTTACATTCCCTCTAAAACAGGCCCCGAGATATACCTGAACGCGGGCATAGACCTCACTACGGTGCTGAATCGTGTGGAGGCTGCTGGCGGCCGCATTATACTGGGCAAGACGGATGTGGGCCAGATGGGTTTTATAGCCATAATAGAAGACACCGAGGGTAATCCTATCTCGCTGCACTCGCTCAATTAAGGGCTTATCGTTACTTTTGTACATCACTCTTTCTTATGTCACAGTTCTCTACAGATAAAGCTCCGAAGCCGGTAGGCCTTTACCCGCATGCGCGCCGCGCAGGCAACCTTTTGTTCCTCTCAGGCGTAGGCCCGCGTAAAGCCGGCACCGACGAGATACCAGGCCTGAAGACGGACAAGCATGGCAACTTCCAGGAGTTTGATTTTGAGGCGCAGTGCCGCAGCGTGTTCGACAATGTGCGTACCATACTGGAAGAGTGTGGCAGCAGTTGGGACAAGCTGGTGGATGTGACCGTTTTCCTCGTTGACATGAAGCGCGACTTCCACACCTATAACCGCGTCTATGCCGAGTATTTTAAGGACAACCAGCCCTGCCGCACCACTATTGGCATTGATGCTCTGCCCACTGCTATCGCCATTGAGCTGAAGTGTATTGCTTCGGTTGAATAATTCGGCAATTTGACAATTCGGCAATTCGGCAATTTGGGGTAATGTGATGCGTACCTGTCGGCAGATCGCAATAATTTTTGTGTCATTGCGATGACCTTGCGAAGCATGCGAAGAAGCAACCTCGCCATAAACTGATTCCTAAGAGCTGGGCATTGCGCGAAGCGATCTAATGGTATGTGAGCGGTTGCTTGGGCTGTATTTTTAGCGCCCCTTACCGCTTTGTACTTTCTTTACAACAGCGTAAAGAAAGTACCAAATTGCTTCGTGCCTCGCAATGCGCCGGTGGAAAAAAGTAGCTCTGCTGCGTGTTTTCGCAGCGGATGTTGTGGCCCGTTGCAACAGCATTGCTTTCGCTTTTCTGTCGGCGTTTCAGCTTTTTTGAGCTGGCATTTTTTATTCTACCCTTTGCATTGCCCGATGGCTGTAAAAAACGAAAATCGGGCAATGGTTGTTTGTGGGGTGGGTGGTAATTAACTGGTTTTTAGCGGTTTACCATCCACGATCCGCGTTTTTTGCATTGCCCGATTATGCCTTGTGAGCCGGGCAATCGGGCAGTGTA